>Ga0209700_105868_pt1 | contig 19969 bp, 14 predicted proteins | sample SiratroredBW_FD_187528 | JGI IMG/M metagenome (GOLD analysis project Ga0209700, IMG submission 187528) | Root nodule microbial communities of legume samples collected from California, USA - Siratro red BW (SPAdes) (version 2) | ecosystem: Host-associated > Plants > Roots > Nodule | place: USA...
AAAATAAATATATATATATATATATATATATATATATATATATTTCTATAAAAATTTATATTAAAAAAATAATTAAAATAAAATTTAAGTTTAAGGCAATTATTTGTAAAATAGAAAAGAAAATCAAGGTCCTAAACACTAATAAATTTGATGATTAGAAACAATTACATACATAAAAATGTAAAAAGGCCACACATTTTTAGATTATGGAAATGCTATCTTCTTTTGATGAGACAATGTAAAATTCGATTTTCCTTTTTTTTTTTTACTTTTATTTATTTTTACGTTTATTCTTCTGACGAAAAGAAAGATTACATAATTGGAGAAATTGCTAGATATGAGATGTTGCTTGAAAGGTCTTGATTCTAATGTTATGGATAAAATGCTTCCTTCTTTTGCACGCAACACCTACTCTCCAAACAAAAGTAATCAGAGACAAAGTAATAAGAATATTCATTTCAGATTTTTATATGCTTCTTTTTAAATTGCTTTATGCATTTTATACCTTTTCTTTTTCATGATTCAACCTTTTCTAAAGTAGAAAAAAAAACCCCACAAATTTCAGTCTCTGAATATATCTGTGACTTATTTTGGTCTCTTGCAAAATCGTCATCAATTTAATCTCTTCATTACAAAATAATAGAATTCTCTATTATCTTTGTAAGACACACTTTATTGATCTTGATCTTTTAAAAATGCAAAATCAGAAAAAAAGTTAATTTTGAGTTTATTGAATTTTAAATATCTATTATCAATTATGGTCATAATCTAAAAACAGAGATTGATGTGCAGGAAGAGACAAAGAAGTTGGAATTGGATCTGAAATTACTTAGGCTTGGTCGAAAAACAGAGATTTATGATTATGATGGTGTGAAAACGGTTTTCAGTTTTTGTTGTGTATAACAAAGGGGTTGCTTACAGAACATAAACACTGTCCCTTTCTTTGATTTCACCTTCTACCTCCTAAATACTGCATTATGTACCCTTCTTATGCACAATTAATTTGCACAGCAAGTAAAGAAGATGAAAAGCATAACACCACCAATTCTGAGAACCAAACACTGACAGCTCAACCTTCAACCCACTTTATGAACAACTAACAAAAATAAACTTAAATGAAGGTTGGTGGCAAAAGGATATGCATCTTTATTTTCTTTTCTTTAGTGGAGCATTCCAATTGGTTCAGTCCCTTTTTTTTTCATATTTTTTTGTTCAACCTAATGAAATTGAAAGCATATTTTGCTGTTGCGTATATATTAAACATCGTCGGTTAATTTAATACATTAAATTATGATAACTAATTCTTTGTTTTTCTTTTTGGTACAACTAACTATTGTTGAATTTAGCACTCATCAGGTTTCTCCTCCCACTGATTAGTTGAATTCATATACCACCCATAATCATATTATTATTAATATGCGTGACTAGTTGTTAAAAAATAATTAGTGTAGAAAAATATGTTTATGTAGAATAAATAAAAATTAAAAAGTTAATATTTAAAATAACAAAAATAGAAAAAAGGTCGGTGGGTAATTTAAGAAAAATAAATATAATATACAATTTAAACAACCTAGAGTGGATTGATGGTGGATAACTGTGCTGTCGGTGATTTTGTCTCGTATAATTAAAATGTTAATACACATTAAATCGCCAAAAAAAAGTTTATCATAGGGATAAATTTCAGAATACGCAATAATTCTAACCTAAATTTATTTAAATAAGAACAATATCATAATTTTAATTCTACAACTAACATTATTGGTGTGCGATAACAACGGAATAACTGTAAGGCTTCACCTAGACACAACATAAGGAAACAGTTACCGTTAGCCACATTGCTTAAAGTAGATGACTGCTAAAATCGTTTTCTTAAATCTATTTAAAACACCTTTAATTTAATTATTGAAAATAATATGAACAAATATTTTCCGGTTAGATAAAAAAGATTGCAACCCACGTGTTGATAATGCAAGAGTAGTTAATTCTGGGTTCTATTTCAAAGCCCCCTAAGAATTTAGTACATTGGGATAAAACCTACTCTATAAAGTTTTGTCATAGCAATAGATGAAACATGTTTCTGTTATTGTTGAGGCAAAATTACTTTATATGAATGAGAGCCATTTATAAGGAGACACAAGGCAAAATATTAAAATATATCTTTATTAATGTTTTACAAATTATGTTAATCTACATTAACATAATATCACAATCTTTATTACATGACAATAGATCTAAGCATGTGGATGGGTATAAAGCTCCACACCACGTTTCTTGCCACGTTTGCTATGTTCAGTGTCCTACAAGTTTTGTACATGCATACGAGGGAATACTTCCACAGGGCTTGTTGGATTCTCTTTATAGTTTTTTTAAAATATTTTCCTAAAAATAATTGTACACTATTTAGTAATAAGGTTTGGAAAGAAGATGTGAATGTAAGTGAAAAGCATGATGAAAATGATAAGTGTTTGACATGTTTAAACAAGGTTTTAATAGAGTCCTTGAGGTGCCTAGTTATTTTGTCTGTTTGTTTGTCATCTCTCTTTGCTTTTAAATGCAGAGATTTTTTTTTTTTTTCTTTTGGTGGTGATAGGTGTGATAAACCCGAAACCATTGTCGCCAATCAAATGAAAGTACGTTAGGCTAAAAATCCAGATAAAAAAACAATAAAAAAATAAAAAAAGAGGAAAAAGAAATGAAGGTGTCAGGTGACAGAAGCAGCTTTATCTTCTTTTTCTGACCTCGCTTCCATCCCCTTTCATAGTAATGATTCCGCAGCTTACTCTTTTCTCTGTCTCTCTTTCTTTTCTCTCTCTCTCTCTTAAATAAACAAAACAAAACTTCAATCTCTCTCTCACAAAGGCACAGCGCAGAAATGAACCGCGTTTAATGCCTTTGCTTCTCCCTCTTTCTCTGTGTATGTAAAATCTTTGTTTTTATCAGAGCTCCTGCAGAAAGTTGTGTCTCAGATCCCTATATACACCGAAAACGATACAACTCTCTCTCTCTCTCTGAAAATCATCATTTACAGTTTCACACACAACCTATTACCAATAGAGTGGTCCTAAACCTCAAAGCTCACTTTTTTTTTTTTTTTTTCTTTCTCCCTTCCCTGTCCTATATTATTCTGCTTTGCCTTTATCAATCACAGCTTCTCTTTCTCTCTCAAAATTGAGAAAATGCAAGAGCCAAGCCTGGGAATGATGGGTGGGTTGAGCGGGGAGGTTTCCGGCGATCACCACCGTCAGCTGAAGGCGGAGATAGCCACTCATCCGCTGTACGAGCAGCTCCTGGCTGCACACGTGGCATGCCTCCGTGTGGCCACTCCCATCGACCAACTTCCGCTGATCGATGCTCAGCTATCTCACTCGCACCATCTTCTACGCTCTTATGTCTCTCACCATACCCACTCTCTCTCCCCCAATGACCGCCAAGAACTCGACAACTTCCTGGTAAATTAACCCAACAAACCATGTTGTTTTGTTTCTCGCAAAATAAATTAGCACAATTTCATGAATCGCTGTTGTTTATTGTTACCACTGCAGGCACAGTATTTGATAGTTTTGTGTACTTTCAAAGAACAGCTTCAGCAACATGTCAGAGTCCACGCCGTTGAGGCTGTCATGGCCTGCCGAGATATCGAAAATACCTTACAAGCTCTCACAGGTATTTACTAATTACAACACTCTTTCTTTCTATCTCCTCATACTCTATTTTTTTTATCTGTTCTTTTGATTCTTGATGAAGCAGTTGGTACTTCATTTCTTATATAAAAAACATCATTCATATTAATAAAAAACTGAGAAGCAGCATATGTTGCCATTTTTTATGAGGAGCTATTGGAGGCAAGTAAAATTAATTTCTGAGCATATGAAAGCATTTGTTGTTTCTTGTGATTTACGCGATTTAGCAGAAAGGAAAGAAGGTAGATAATAATGGTATGCGTATTTTTCTCTTTTGTAAAAGTTTTTGTTGTGGAGTTAATTAGACTAAGGAATGGGGTGGTAGGGTCTACTGAGGTTATCTGGTGGAGTGTACACAAATGGCAATGGGAAGAGTTAGTTAGTTTGGTGAGGGATGGTAGACCCTCTTCTCCCACTATGCCACTGCCAACAACTTATAATGCCGTGACCCAATAATTTTGTTCCAGAAAGGATCTCTATATATGTATATCATATAATATTTATCCCTCTAATGCAATTTTCAGTAATATTTCTCACAAGATGTTGTTTTACTATTTTACTTACATATATATATATATATATTTGTGACTATTTAATTATATCAACTATAGAAGTGGAGGATAGGGAGTCAGACAAATTAATTAGCTTGTTTTTAACCTTAGGATGGTTTTAAACATCTCCTGATAAGTATTTAATTAGGAGATGACAATGATTTGAAACAGTGGAATGAGAAATATCGAAACTGTTGATTGACAGTTCCTACTTTGTTTTCCCTGTACGAATGTACTGCATGAAGAAAAAAATCCCAAATGAGTTTGTTGTCATTCTGCATCAGTTTCAGCACTGATTTGTTTACAATTATAACGTGCTTCGTTCACACATAATGTATTGGTGAGAAGAAAGAAAAAAAGAAGAGATAGGAAGGGAAAAGAGAGGTCGGTTCACACACACATGATGTTACTGGCGAAAAATGTAGGTGAAACTATGTAAGTGCAAAATATAGAACTAAAAACATTAAAACATTAAGTTGATATATACAGATTTTCTTCAATTTCTTGCCTAACACACAAACTTTTCTTTTTTCCTTATAAATATCTAGCCATAAGGGTTTGAAATAGGTGTAGGAAAGATGAAGGAGAAAACGATAAGTGTGTTAAATGATATAAAAATAAAAGGAAGGAAACATTTAAAGAAACTAGTGTGAAAAGAAAGTCTTTCTAAATATGTAAAAGTTCTTACTTGATAATCCTATTATAGGACATGCTTCCATGGAACTGCATGAGGCTGTCTGACTAGTACACACTGCCTTCTAACAAGGCTGGGCTGTGTCTATAATGCATAAGCAGTATTGAGAAGTTCTAAGGCACCCAAAAGTGAAAATTACATAAGAAGCTGTATATGTTTTATCTTAGTGGAAAATATTTTACTCTTACAAATAATTTGATACGAGAGTTTAACCAACATACTGTGGTTAGCAGTAATCAATCAATCATAAATCATTAGATTTTTAAAATACTTAATATTAATAAAAAAATCAAATTTTATGTAGTTATATGACATTATAAAAAATCTTTAATTATAATATATTATTTGTTTATTTAATAAAAAGCTTCTTTATTTATATTTTTCTTAGTAATGTGTGTTTATCTAAAGGTTGAGGAAAAAGTTAATGAGAAGGGAGAATTACTCTTTAGGCATTTCCTTACTTGACTGTTCAATGTTTAATATTTAAATTATTTCTTTCTGTTTTTCCGGCCTTCTTAGAATCCACCATTCAGTTTGTTGCATTGACAATTGGAACTAGATCTAGGGTCAGGTTAGATAAATGAATTAAATAGATAATAAACATTAAACATTAATATATACGTATTATAGTAAGATTTAGTTAAATAAGAAAATGAAAATTATCTTTTCACAAATATTATTATTTTTTAAATATTTAACAAAAATCTTGTTAGTTGTGATAGCTTTGGAACAATAGATGTATAGCTAATTTAAATAATTGTGTTAGAAATTGGTATCCTAATGAGTTAGAAGACTGCTAAAGCAAGCCATTCGTCTTTAGGATACCAATTGAATAATGGAAATTTATCTTTTTGTAGAAAAAAATATTTGCAATAGATTTTAGAGAAATTTTCATTGTATCAATTTTTTTTTAACTTGTATTCATAGAGCATTCCATATGAGGACATATGAGGACATCCTTGGGACAATTTAAAGATGTTTTACTAAATACATTAAATACCTTGCAATTTAAATTGTTACTAATACATTAAATACCATGATTTTAAAAAGCCTCTTTTATCTATTTAGTAGTGATTGTTGAAGAGGTGTTTTGCTCTTATAATTTTTACTACATGTTAGGAATTCAATTTTACTCCAATTATATTACATTAGGTTTTTATTTTTTTAGAAGCTTGTTTCATTGGAATTATTTAGATGGTTATGTATCAATTAATTCTACCAGTATGTATCACTGGTTAGTTAGTTGAGTTGGGAAAATTATATATTAATCACTTTGAATTCAATAAAGCACATCAAGTATTGCCAAGAGTAGGAGAGAGCAAAATTAATTGGTTTTAATTGAAGATCCATAGTAAATTAGAAAACCTAAGTTGTTTATAATAAAAAACTTTCTAAACCAGTTTGTTAGTTCAGTTTTAAATAGCAGTTCAGTGTACTGCTAAACTGATTTATTTTATGAGAGTTCAAAAATGAAAAAAATGGCGACATGAAAGTGTTGTTGGATTTAGGTGTACAATATCAAAACATAAAATATCAGAGAAAACCTGTTAGACTTTGGAAACCTTACAAGCCTATCTTATTTGGATTTAGTAATAACAATTATTAGCTTTGCAATATTTTGAGTATTTTATCTAAAAAGCAACCAAGTAGTTTGAACATACTTGAACTCAATTAGTATAAAGTTTAAGAATAAGAAAAGTGTTGATTTAAAACTAAAATATGGTAGTTTAAGAATAAGAAAAGTTAATATTAGTTTCTTCTTTAGTAAGTAGATAGATTAGCAAAAGATAGTATAAGAAGAAATGGAATTCTTCATATTTACCTTGTAGTTGTATTTCAAGCTTGATTGATCCACTCAAAGGTATATATTGACACAATATATAAACTGATTTACGGTTAATTTTGCTTCACCTATAAAAAGCTGAATTGAATAATTATATTAAACTTACGTGGAATTTATAATATGCATGAGTATATATATGAGGAATTTCTTTGAATCTTAATAAAAATTATAAATAATAACAATTCTATACTCTGGTTTAAGGAGATATGCTAGATAGGGGAATTTTTATGGTTGTTTTCGAATCCAACTAACGTGCACCTCATAAATTATGGATGATATGACTACACATATGGGCCTATTTAAGTGAGATAATGAAGAGCTATTCAACCGCCCCTTTAGGACATCTTCAAAGTATTACTCACTTTTGGATAAAATAATTAACTTCAATTCGCCTGGTCAATGTCATCCGTGAATTATGATTAAAGATGATTAGTCCATTATTGATGTTATCGGCAACTAACTTTATTGCATGCTTTTATGTATGATTAAGATGTATCAAACATTTTGGCACTATTGAGACCCGTCATTGTTCCACTGACAAACCAAGGGGCCCTTCTATCCAGACATCTCTCCCTCACTTGCACTTTCAATTTCAAATGACAAAGTTGTCAGCCAAAATTTATGACATGCATTTTCTGGTATAACACATCAAATGGAGCTAAAAAAATTCCTTTGTAAGACTAATTACTTCTTAAGTTTAATTGCTAAGTAAGAATAAGATGATCAGAAGATGTCAGACATAAACCAAACTTGCTCCCTTTCCTGTTAGAGAAAAATCTTTGGAGGATTGAATAAGAGTTTTATCAACCATACTATGTTTTGACTACCCTTTTGTCCATGTATTTAGCCTTTACTTTGTCATGTATCAGTTCCAGTAATTTCTGCTAGATTCCATTTATCTACCAGTATAACCTTTGTGATCTTTGAAAATGTGTTTCTTCAGTGACAAACTTGAATTTCTGTAGTATCCAATTTGGGTTTTTCCTTCCAAATGTTCTCAAAATGAAACTATATGGATTTCTATTTGATTATATTTCAGGAGTGAGTTTGGGAGAAGGAACCGGTGCAACAATGTCAGATGATGAAGATGACTTACAGATGGATTTTTCTTTGGATCAATCCAGCGCTGAAGGGCATGACATGATGGGATTTGGTCCCTTACTTCCTACAGAATCTGAAAGGTCACTGATGGAGAGAGTTCGTCAGGAACTAAAGATTGAACTGAAGCAGGTCATTCTTATACTCAATATACATCATATGCTAGCTGTTCTTGCAGTTTACATGTAGTTGATTATTTTCCGTAAGTTTGAATCACAAACCAGCTTTAGTTTCTGCAGGGTTTCAAGTCAAGAATTGAAGATGTCAGGGAGGAAATATTAAGGAAACGTAGAGCTGGGAAATTACCAGGTGACACAACTTCTGTGTTAAAGAATTGGTGGCAGCAACATGCAAAGTGGCCTTACCCTACTGTAAGTGAACACCTTCTCATGTTCAATATTTTCATAATTTTGTGTTTCTTTGAAACCAATTCTAGAAGGTAGGGTTCATTATTGCGGCAACCATCAACTATGCATGTATCCACAATGACATTTCTGTGCTAAGAGTTCATGTCATGCCCCAATATTGCTACTAAGATTCTGCTAATTGTGACATTTATGATGTATAGGCAATTGGCATGTTGCCACACAAACACAGGAGTTAAGAGTCTAACAAGTGAAGTTTTGATCATATGATGACATAATGACCTCTGACTCATTGAGCTTTGCATTGTCCCTTTGTTATGCTTTGTTTCAGGAAGATGACAAGGCAAAACTTGTTGAGGAGACAGGGTTGCAGCTGAAGCAAATTAATAATTGGTTCATCAATCAAAGGAAACGCAACTGGCACAGCAACTCTCAATCGGTTACCTCTTTGAAGTCCAAGCGCAAGAGGTAGACATATTTTGTTTCAACTATGTGGCACAGCTAGCAACACAACTTATATAAGGACTTACTATATATATATGCTTATTTCTGATAGAGTGTAGTCTCCCTAAGGATTCCAATCAGATGCAGAAGATAGTAGGTGGGTTACTGTAATGTAAGATAGCTGAAAGAAAAGGCTGGCCTTAAATTTGTGGAATTTAACATATGCAAACTTTTGTTTTAGGTGTGGTTATGCCTCTCTTTTAACGGTCTTTGTACATTGCTTGTTTCTTTTCTGACCGGCGGAAGAATTATTACTGTTACTACACATATCATTGAAAGATTCGCTGTTCTCTACAAATTATATATGTTCTTTGATCCTACATATTTGAACCTTCATACCACTCCAGTTCTTTTATCAAAAAGAGGAATAAGATTAATTGATTTCTTCACATTACAGTGTTGATATTTATTCCTACAATAATTCTCATCTATGACAGAAATGAGCCAAGAAGACAAATTTAAAGAGCACTTTAACCCTTAACTGGATTTTTGTTTTGCATGTCAATATAAAGAGTTTATGGTTGGTTCGCATGAAATATAAGCTAAGCACAGGTTATAGTTTACACAAACTTTTATCTTTTCCCGTAAATAAAAAGCTGTAATTATTTATTTAGAAAATGGTCATATATTTGAACTCGTCAAATTGGAAAAAAAAAAGGCTATTGGTTTTATTTATTTATCTTTCAAACTTACAGACGAAGTATGTAATGTAAGTTGACCTTGTTTTAGTTGTCTTTAAATGAAAAAGTTTTAAATTATACCTTGAATAATAAATATTTATGAATTATTTGCTATTGTGTATACAAATTATAGTAATGTTATTTTTTTTTTCATATAAGAACTAAAATGAAAATGATGTACTAAGTAAAGACAAAAATGTAAATTTTTTTTGTGAAGATCAAATGAAGTGTAAAATATTTTACACATAAGCTAAAACAACATTGTGTCAAATATAAACATCAAATTGAATACTGACATAATTTTGGTAAATGACAAACTAATCTACAAACATTATTTTCATGAAGATGGCGTATGATCTAACTTATGAAGATTTTAATTAAAATTCATTCTATACTTACGGTTATAAAAATAAGAAATTTAGATTTAAAATCTTTGGTATAACTTTATAGTTTTTAGTTTTAAAATTTAATTTTAAATTAAAACTTTTTGAGTGACTAAATATTGGAATTTGAAATAGCAAAAGAAACTCCTAAAACGACTCTTTCTTGAAAAAAAAAAATCCTCTTTTAAAAGTTTTATTTAATACATTTTTTAATTTATGATTGTTTTAGCTTCTATATAAGTTTTTTAAAATAAATCGAAGAAAATATTTAGCCATTCAAAATTAAGTATGGCATTCACACTTCCGTGTTAGTCATTAAAGTATCATTGTTTAAAAATTGTTTTTGGAGGCAACAAAGGCAACCAAACCCAAAGCTTGTTTTCAACAGATGATCCCATGATTGAAATTAAATTAATGTTGGAGGATTTCCAGTTTCAATACCTGTAATAAAATGGCATCTGCATAAATTTTATTGGATAATGATATATAGACATTTCACTGTTACAAATACTCATTTAATATCTTGTATCTCTTTTTTATAACATTATATTAGCTATTACATGCATTATTTCTCTCTTCTAATTTCTTTTTATCTCTTCTATATTTATGTGGATGTATCAACAAAGCATTTCTTTTTTTACACATATCCAATTCATAGGGCCCGATGGGTTTTAAAGAAAAGTCTACGGTCCAATGTTGTCGTGTACGAACTTGGTCTCAATAGGTTAAAGTCATCATTGGTTCTTTTTTGTAATAGTTTCTTCTGGAAGGAATAACAAAGCTATTTTCTCTCTCTTTTTTTTTTTTTCCTGAAATAGCTTTATTATTTCGTAAAATAAAATGGAAGGTCTAAATTAACATTTTATATTTTCCATCTAACATTTGTGCAATTCGTATTTTCTGTATTTCATGTCATATGATATACTTTATTATAAGGAATTGAGACAGGAAACACCTTTGCACAATCAATAGTTTGAAAACTTTTATTGAATATAGAAATTCAATTTAGATCGCATCTCATGTTCCTGAATCTACAATTGGTTGTCATTATTCCTTTTTGTGTCCATTTTCAATTGGGATCAGCACAGTTACATAGGAAAATCCATCTCTCACTATTCTTTATGTCATTAGTTAAATTACCACCGGCGCCACTATTCTGGCGGCGGCGGCGGCGGCTTCTTGTGTCTGACCCCTTCACCATACAACTTGAACCAAGTTAAAACATGTAAATATTAATTAACAATGCAGTCATGTCATGACCTTCTCTTCTCTTCATTTCATTCTTCTAATCCTTAACCCAGTCAAAATTGAAACACTCCTTTCGTGTCACAAGTGGGTCAACGCCATTTTCAAATCCACACTTCTCCCTCATTATGACTTCACATGCCCACCCCTCACGTTATATTTCTCCAATCCATCACCAAACCATTGTTCTTTCACAAAGTCTTTCACTTTCCCAAAACGATTCACTTCTAATTAGTTCGAACATTACATGGCTCATTTGGTTTACGGTGAAACTCCGTCTTTTGGAGCTTCACACCACGGACAGGCTCAGCAAAGTATTCCGTTTCCAACCACTGGATCTTCCTTAAAGATTCTGCTCCTACATGGCAACTTGGAAATATGGGTCAACGAGGCCAGAAACCTTCCTAACATGGACATGTTTCACAAGAAAACGGGAGAAATGGTTTCCATGTTGTCCCGAAAACTTGGCGGCAAAGTCGAAGGCTTCATGTCCAAAACTGGAACCAGTGACCCCTATGTTACAGTGTCTGTGGCGGGTGCTGTGATTGCCAGAACTTTTGTTATCAGAAACATGGAGAACCCCGTTTGGACGCAGCATTTCAATGTCCCCGTTGCACACCTTGCTTCTGAAGTCCACTTCGTTGTAAAGGACAGTGATATTGTGGGTTCTCAGATTATTGGAGCAGTGGGAATTCCAGTGGAACAGTTATGCAGTGGCACAAGAATTGAGGGCTTTTTCCCCATCATTGGTACTAATGGAAAACCATGTAGTGGTGGAGCGATGCTGAGTTTATCCATTCAGTACACCCCTGTTGAAAAGGTGGCTCTTTATAGCCATGGAGTAGGTGCTGGTCCTGATTATCAAGGGGTCCCTGACACATACTTTCCCCTTAGGAAAGGTGGAAAAGTTACACTTTATCAAGATGCTCATGTTCATGAAGGCTGCCTTCCCAGTTTGAAGGTGGATGCGGATGTGAATTACAAGCATGAAAGTTGCTGGCACCACATCTTTGATGCAATAAGTCAGGCTCGTCGATTGGTTTATATTGTTGGGTGGTCCGTGTACTACAATGTTAGTCTCATTCGGGATATGGGTGATGGAAAGGCTCACACTTTAGGTGACCTTCTCAAAGCTAAATCACAGGAAGGTGTGAGAGTGTTGCTCCTTGTGTGGGATGATCCCACTTCTGGAAGCTTGCTTGGACATAAAACGGTAATCAACTTCAAATGATTGTTTTGGGCAATATTCACTTTATTACTTTTGAATCAGATAGTATGTGACTTTGTAAGATATTCAGGTTGGACTTATGAACACTCACGATGAGGACACTCGCCAGTTTTTCAAGCACTCTTCGGTAAAGGTGCTTCTTTGCCCACGAGCTGGTGGGAAGGGACATAGCTTTCTCAAAACGCAGGTATTAGAAATACTAAAAGACTTAACAATCTTTATATTCCTGGTTTATGCTTTTTTTGTACATCTTTTGTATGGGAAACTTAAATGCTCAGAAGTGTATACATATTTATTCCATGTAACCTTTCTAGTATATTGTAATTGTATTTAAAGAAGAGTTAGTTTTTTCTTTGTACTTAATTGTTAGGAAGCTGGAACAATCTATACCCATCATCAGAAGACAGTCATTGTAGATGCTGACGCAGGTCACAATCAAAGAAAGATAATAGCTTTCATTGGAGGTCTTGATTTATGTGTGGGTCGATATGATACCCCAAATCATTCCCTCTTTAGGACTTTGCAGACAACACACAAAGATGACTTTCATAATCCTAACTTTGAGGTAAATCTTCATTTTTGTTTAATCTTCGTTAATTCGTGAATGTTTCCTGATGATAACCAAGCCAAGATCCACTTTAATAGCACTTTAGGAACATGAGAGTTTTGTGATTGAGCATAGGTTGTAATTGTTTTATTTGTATAACAATAAACAGGGACCTGTTACTGGCTGTCCAAGACAACCATGGCATGATTTGCATTCCCTAGTTGATGGTCCAGCAGCATATGACATCCTCACCAATTTCGAGGAGCGTTGGTTGAGGGCTTTAAAAATGAATAGATTGCGAAAGATGAAAAGTTCGCAAGATGATTCATTGCTTAAGATTGATAGAATTGCTGACATTGTTGCCATTGATCAAGTTTCCTGCCAAAATGAAGATAACCGGGAGATTTGGCATACCCAGGTATATTATTGATTGTGTTGGAAATAGATGAATAATTCGTGCTCCTATTTCTAACAGAATTCTTATTCCCTCTGGGAAACTTGTTCAAATTAGTGTGTGATTATCTTTTCCATTGTTCTAATTGAAGGTCTTCCGATCAATTGACTCCAATTCTGTGAAAGGATTTCCGAAGCAACCACAAGATGCTATAAGAAGGGTGAAGGGACTTCCTTCTGAATTTTACCTTTTTCTTGTGAAGGAAAATGCTAACTCCGTTTGCTTCATTGAACAGAACTTGGTTTGTGGAAAGAATGTACTAATAGACATGAGCATACATTCAGCTTATGTCAAGGCAATTCGAGCAGCCCAAAAGTTCATCTACATTGAGAACCAATACTTTCTTGGCTCATCATATAATTGGGATTCTTACAAAGACCTTGGTGAGTATTGAAGTTAAAAGACCTTGTTACAGAAATTAATTAACGATTATCAAATATGTCATAGGCTATTTTCATTCCGAAGACCTTGTATTATCACATTTTTATTATGTTCAGAGTTTAATTTTTTATCTGTTCATGTCATTGGCAAAAACATGAGGTTATTTCTACTAATATGAGTTCATGTGACTTGGTAGAGTATTCTAAATTGTTTTGACAAGGTGTAGGATCGGTACATATTAGTAAGTTGAAGGAGAAAATGAAAGAGATGATTATTTAGAAGAGTTATTCTCCCTCCTCTAATTAATTCTTTGCGTCCCAATACTAGTTCTCTGCATCGAGTTCTGTTCCATCATTGGTGTTCCTGTTTAAAACTAGTGACTTTTTACCAGTTCTTCCTATTCCAATGTTACGACAGGCAATTTGTTACATGATGGTTTTTTCCATTTTCTGCAACACAGGTGCAAACAACTTAATTCCAATGGAAATTGCATTGAAAATAGCCGGCAAAATCAAACAGCATGAGAGATTCTCTGTGTATATTGTCATTCCTATGTGGCCTGAAGGAGTACCTAAAAGTACTGCTACTCAGCGGATTCTCTTCTGGCAGGTGGGCTTCCTTTATCTTTACCTCTTAAAACGGTTGTATATAAGACAAACCATTGAAACCTTTATTGGCTAGATCATGAAAATGGATTAGGAAGATTTGGTGTAAGAAAATTGGTCGCAAGCCAGAAGAAACTGCTGATTCAAATGATCTCAATTAGCTGAAAATGCTCATAATTTGCTGCCTACATCTCATGACAATTGTATCACGTTTATAATTTAAAATGAGAAACATCTTATGAAGTTTGTCTAGCAGCAGTAATGTTACTATGATTCAGTTGTACGTTTGTCTCACATGCTCATGCTGATTTGTTGGCAGTTCAAAACAATGCAAATGATGTATGAAACAGTCTACAAGGCCTTACAGGAGGCTGGGCTCGACAATCAGTATGAGCCACAGGACTACTTGAATTTCTTTTGCCTTGGTAATCGTGAGATCCCTGACAACGAAAATGTTCCAAATGTTACAAAAACTACTGGAGAAAACATGCCTCAGGTTTTTTTACCTTCTCAAATAAACTTTATGATTTCTCCTTGTCTGGATGTCTCATTAACAAGTTTATCCATCCTGTTTGCACACTGGTAACCTAGGTACTCACTAAAAAGAACCAAAGATTCATGATTTATGTTCATTCAAAAGGAATGATAGTGGATGATGAATATGTGTTACTGGGGTCTGCAAACATTAACCAGAGATCCATGGAAGGCACCAGAGATACAGAGATAGCAATGGGAGCATATCAGCCTAATCATACTTGGGCAAAGAAGCAATCTAAACCTCGTGGACAGGCAAGACTTATAAACTTTCAAGTACTTTTTATGACAAAAATTTGGAGAGAAAAGATTGTAGGTTGTGCTTATAATAATCAAAATGATACTATTAGACATAGATGCTCTAAGGACAGAAAGTATCCAATTATTATTATTAAGAAAGCTGAATATGTTGTGTTTTGGTATGGTTTCAGGTGCATGGTTATAGAATGTCACTGTGGAGCGAACATATAGGAAGTGTGGAAGAATGTTTCGAGGAACCAGAGAGCCTTGAGTGTGTAAGGAGGATAAGATCATTGAGTGAGTGTAACTGGAGACAGTATGCAGCAGATGAGGTAACTGAAATGAAAAGCCATTTATTAAAATATCCTCTTGAAGTTGATTCAAAGGGCAAGGTAAAGCCTCTTTCTGGCTGTGAGACATTTCCAGACCTTGGTGGGAACATAAGTGGCACTTTCACAGTACTCAAGGAAAATCTCACCATCTGATCAGTCATTTGTGTCAATTCTCAAACTCAGTGAATACTGTAGTAGAATTTTGTAGCTTATTCACAGGGTTTTGATTCTTTTGAAAAAACAAAATTTGTATAAAGGTCTGTACTTATCATAATCTGCTCTGAGTTATTAGTTTGCTCCCAATGACTAAGGGTTTAAGGTTGTCTTAAATACCAGTTTTCTGTTTTTCAGGTCAATAAATCTCTTTTATTTTTGTAGTTGTGTTGAAAAATATGACGATATAATGGATTTTGCTTTTCGAGTGATGATTCAAATTTATAGTGTGTACTATTCCTGAAATGGAAGAAAATAAATAAATGATGGGATCAGATAAGTTATTGGATAAAGTAGTATTGAAATGGTAACAATAAATGTTATTTTTGACATTTTCTAGTAAAAAACGAGATTTTGATTTAATTTGTTGAAGGAATAACAATCAAAATTATGAGTTGAAAATTTGTAGTTATTGAAATCTTTACTTTTTTTCAATGTATATATTTTATCTTTTCATTCAGTAGTTTTTAAAATCAATTTTATTTCTTCTTATAGTCTTAAATTTTCAATCACCTTTTTTTGTTTGTTTTCACCTAATAGTACCAAAACTAATTCAATTTTGTATTTAAATTAATTGGATTAAATAAACTATATTTTAGTTTAGTTAATTACATATATTTTTTAAGTGAATACTTTTTTTTTTGCAAAATTGAACTAATTTAATTATTTGAACGTCATTCTTATTTCGCATTGGAAAAATAATTTATTTTCTATTTCTTTTAATTTAAATTCATATATAAATCCATTCATTAATATTATAGTTATAATTTTTTTATGGATAAATTGTATCCAACAAACTAATAGAAAAATGAAAGTTTTAATGTGAAAGAAAATGAATTATCAGTAAACAGTAAACTTTTATTCTATAAACATAGAAGGCGTAATTCTTTTTGCATAACAATATAATTATTAATCTATTAATGAATTTTAACCAAGAAATTTAACAATTTAGATTTAATTTTACTGATAAATAAAACATAATTGAAAACACACTTAAAAGTACGCATAATCTTTTTCAAGTTTGAAGTAGTGGAATGAACTGCTATTTTTCAATGATTTAGTTTTAGAAAATGGAACTAAAAATTTAATTTAGTTTAACTTACAATAGAAATAATATAGTTCAATTTGATTAACTATTTTTCAATTTAGTGCTTTTTAACACCCCTAATATCAGTAGGACAAGTTAAACGAGTTGCCCTTTTGGCCAAATGAGTATAATAAAATCCAGTTTGACTTGAATTCCAGGAGAGGAATCTAAAACGTGGTAGATTAATAAAACGAAGAAATGAAAAAAAAATAATAAAATAGCTGGTGAAGTTTGAACTTTGAAGATGATTTACCTCCATTTTGTCCCACTTTTAATTAGTATAATAAACAATGATCAAGAAGATGAAGGGTCAATCTTCGATGTATACAGAAGATTATGCTTGTTTGGGAGATGGGTGAGTTCTTGATAAGAAATGGATCGAAAGTGAGATTATTACGATTTGAGAAGACACTGCATCGCAAATTTGTAGGTTGCAGAAACATGTCAACTATTTGACCACGACATGCTTCCTTTCTGTTTATTTCACCAGTCACAACAAAATGTGACCTAACAAATACCCCCAACAAGTTTCAGTCAATCTATAATATCTTTCTACACATTACTGAAATTTAAAAAAAAAAAAAAAAACTAATAAGTCCTTTTATTATTAACCATGTTTACCATGTTAAATTTAAAAAATTAAAATTAAAATATTGGAGAATGCAGTATTATTATAATCACCGTCGTGTTGAGTTGTCCAAAAATGACAGGAAAGAAAAAAGAAGGGGAAATTGTAGAGTCCCTCCTTCTGTATATATAGAAGAGGAGGAGGAGGAGAAGAAGAAGAAGAAGAAAAGAGAGAGAGAGAGAGAGAGAAGATGGGTGCAGAAGCAAACGGCGGCGAGAAGCAACTGAAGTTTCTGATCTACGGGAGAACCGGTTGGATTGGTGGTTTGCTGGGGAAGCTGTGCGAAGAGCGAGGCATCGAATATGAGTACGGAAGCGGGAGATTGGAGAACCGGTTGTCCTTGGAGGCAGACATAACGGCGGTGAAGCCCAGCCACGTGTTCAACGCCGCCGGAGTGACCGGTAGGCCGAATGTGGACTGGTGCGAATCTCACAAGGTTGAAACCATCCGCACCAACGTGGTGGGCACTCTCACCCTCGCCGACGTCTGCCGTGAAAACAACCTCATTCTCATAAACTACGCCACCGGCTGCATCTTCGAGTACGACTCCTCCCATACCCTCGGATCCGGCGTCGGCTTCAAGGAAACCGACACTCCCAACTTCATCGGATCCTTCTACTCCAAAACCAAAGCCATGGTACTCACTCATTCTCCGACATCCCAACACTTTCTTTCTATATCAACAACGTTAACTTATGTGATGATGTCATGCCACAGGTGGAGGATCTGCTTCAGAACTACGAGAACGTCTGCACGTTGCGTGTCAGAATGCCCATTTCCTCGGACTTGTCGAATCCCCGCAACTTCATCACGAAGATCACTCGATACAACAAGGTTGTCGACATTCCCAACTCCATGACCATACTCGACGAGCTCCTCCCGATCTCGCTGGAGATGGCGAAGAGGAATCTGACTGGGATCTGGAATTTCACGAACCCCGGGGTGGTAAGCCACAACGAGATTCTCGAGATGTACAAGGAACACGTGGATCCGAGCTTCAGCTGGAAGAACTTCACTCTGGAGGAGCAGGCTAAGGTGATTGTTGCTCCCAGAAGCAACAACGAGCTTGACGCATCCAAGTTGAAGGAGGAGTTTCCTCACCTTCTTTCCATCAAGGACTCCCTTCTTAAGTACGTCTTTCACCCCAATCACCATAACCCTAAACTCCTCCCACCTTCTTAGCTTTCACATTTTTTTCAGATTCTCTCTCTGTTGTTGCTGGATCTAATCCTCAATCTTTTATTTCCAATATTTATATATTTTTTTTCTTTCTCCACCTATCTGTCGTTTCAGTCTCGTTCACTGTTTAGACTTTCAATGTATCATTTTTCTATACACTGCGTGATGCATAAATTAGCTGCAACCTGCTAATAAATTTTGAATTTTTGCATCGTTCGCTTTCTGAGTTAATTACAGCCACGGATTCATTTTTGGTGCAATGATTGAAAACGAAGCGAAACGTCTTACGTTAGTCAATAGGACCTTGTTTGGATAATCAAATGTAGGAGGAGATAACCTGCGGTTTTCATTTTGGGCTCGGTTTAAATGTGTGGGCCTGTAATAAAGATTCGTTTACTATGAACTTTTTTTTAATATTATTATTACCACTGAAGACACATTGGCAATATGCAATAGTGTCTGTTTATCATGTTTTTTATGTGGTAAAAGCACAATTACTAAAATAAAAATAATAAAGCGTTTTTTAAAATAATTGTTCAAATATTATGAGTCAGGATAAAATTGTAAAAAAAAGTGTACACCTGAAAAAATTACGAAAATTGAAGAACGTGGATTTAGTGTAAACAGGATTGGATGAGAGTCTGCTGGATGTCAAAAGAACTTTGAACAATGTTTCATCTTCTAAGTTAATTATTACCAAAAAAACTATCAATATCACGTAAATCATATGTAGAATTAATAGTGCTTTTGAAAGAAGTTTTAAGAAAATTTGGAAGGGTTGATTCAACACTTTACGCAAGAAGAAAAAAATCCCAAAATGTGAGGATATAAATGTACATGTTAGTATAGTCAAGTTATTTTTTACATAAAATAAAGGGGGTTTTAGTTTGGGAGATCTAAGCGGGAAAGAATAGTATATTCTTGATTGTTAATGACATACAATTTCAAGATTATTAAGATTTGTGTCGATGAAAAGCTCTAGGAAAAAAGTTCCAGAGGATTGCTAGATTTTAAAATGAAGTTTCATTACACAACATTCGGTCTTATCCTAAGATTTCTAATTTAAGAATTAAGTTATGGTAGCTTAAGGATGATAAACAATTGCCTTTTAAGAAGAAATTATTAGAGAAAGGTAATACAAAGTCACAAAATAACATTTGGTAAAGTAATTCTGCGTGAACTGATGAGTGTTAGCCCAATATATGGAAATCTGAGTTAGAGCTGATTGTTGAGGATCTTTCTTCTCTCCTTCAACTTTTCGAAACATACTTTTATGCTCCAAAAATCCCATTCATTTAGGTGTGGAAATTGCGCCCATCTGTTAACCCAGCAGCTTGTTCAAATCTAAGTCCAGAGAGACTATTGGGTCGCTTAATCTCTCGTACCAACCTCTTTAACCCACAAAATATTTTTTGTTTAAGTCAGACTTATACTTGATATTTTATAGTGTTTTTAGTTATGCTTGTTAACTGCTATTTTTTTTTTTTTTTTTTTTTTT
>Ga0209700_105871_pt1 | contig 19958 bp, 8 predicted proteins | sample SiratroredBW_FD_187528 | JGI IMG/M metagenome (GOLD analysis project Ga0209700, IMG submission 187528) | Root nodule microbial communities of legume samples collected from California, USA - Siratro red BW (SPAdes) (version 2) | ecosystem: Host-associated > Plants > Roots > Nodule | place: USA...
GGGCATCATTAAGACTTCCTTCGTGGGTACTAGAGATCAACTTGCAGATATGATGACCAAGTCCTTACGAGGTCCTAGAATAGCATACATATGTGACAAGCTGGTTGCATCAGACATATATGCTCCAACTTGAGGGGGAGTGTTAAATATAATTATTGTATAGCTGTCAAATATAATTATTGTATAGCTGTCAAACATTATTTAGGGAGGACAGATTGTTATGCTTTAGTTGTTAGGGTGGTATTATTAGCTGTTTACTTTATTTAGTGTATTCTTAGCTGTTACACTTTGTAGTCTAGCTTATATCAGTTCCTATATAAGCATAGCCAAATGATCAATATAACACAACAAATTCTCTTCTTCAATTGTTCATATACATTTATGCTATTAATTTACATTTTTGTAACTAATTTTTCATTTCTACAATAAAATTATATTAATTATTTATACTCTACTAATTATTTCTATTTTTGCTACTGTAAACTACTAGTTATATTCCCTTCTTTAATTATTTTCTTATTCCATAAATAAGCCTTTTACATTTCCCTCCGTTTTTCCTATTTAACCATTTTAATTTTTGGTTTCTAACTATTTCCAATTATTTATACTCTTTCTATTAACTTTCATTATTAATGAATAAAATCTATTTGCGTATATGGTGATAATTAATTTAACTTAAAACACTACTCTTGCAAAAGTTTAAGGAGCATGTTGATTTTTCTGTTGAGGATCTCCAAATGAACACATAAGCAAAAACTTCCAATTTTAGGTTCTCACAAAATGTGTATGGGAACATTTACCCACTGAAAATTGAAACAAAGTAGAAACTTTATAAATAACGTCTACACTATCAAACAGGCCAAACTAATTCTTGAAAAGAAGGCTTGTTGTTAAGTAAACATGTTGGATTGAGAAGCATAAGGCTAGTTTAACCATGGTACAAAAAGAATGACAGTATGTGACTTGCACACCTGTTAAAAGGAAAAATATGTACAAAATTGACTACAATTCCATTGACGTATGGGAATTATCTTCTAAATGCTAACCTTTCAAATTTGGATTGTGACAGTCACTTCTGACAAAAATATTACATACAATATGTGCATGAGAGAAAGAAAAAAAAAAAAAAAAACTTTAATGCTCCTACAAAACTTCTAATAGCAGGTGGGTTCCCACCCAGTTGAGCATGACTTTGCCATAAACAAAAATAGTGGAGATTCTGCAAGTGTTTTCAACCAGAAGCTGAAGCACTTCTCCGTTTATCAAATTCCTCTTGCTCTTCCTTGGCAAACTCTTCAATCAACTCTCGTTGTCTCTGTGTCAGGTTTCTGTAATAACATTTCAAACACAGGCGTTTTATATTCTAAGCATCATCCATCATAGAACCTAAAGTATGGAGTACAAGGAGGAGCAAACAGCACATTAAAAATGATACAATAGAACATGTAATGAGACACTCACGTTGGGATGTTGACATTAAAATGAACATATTGATCCCCAAATGTGTAAGAATTTTTTGTCTTGATCCCTGTTAAAAGAATAAACAAGATAAGAATGGTGAAAGAAATGTGCTTAATGGCTTACCCTAGAAGGCTCTAAGAATTCATGCAGCATGATGTCCATACATTCCAAATTAGTAACAACTTGTCTAAAAAAATATTAAAAATTCCCCGATTTCACAAAAGGTTATTAAATTGCTTACCTTTCTTTTTCAAAACCACTTTCTGACCAGGTTGGGTGCCTGGACGAACCTGCCAAACAAGACCCATGAATCAAACTTCCCCAGTTACTGAAAGTGCCACATGAAATAATATTGTGTATTGCAATATAATACTAACCTTAAGTACAACGTCTCCAGTAAGAGTTGGGACTTGAATGGTTCCGCCCAAAATCGCCTAAAACACGTGCATACCAAATTTCTAGTATTTAGTTTAATTACAATAAAATCACTAAATGCAACATAAACAAGTAACAAGATGTTAGAGATCCAAAATATTGACAATAAGCTTCCATCACCAACCACATCCAAAAACATGTCAACCCACACTCTCTTGGGGGCCTCAGTGAATGTAGTATAAACAACTATAATTTATAAATCATCCAGTTAAACACAGATACAAGTGGATCGCAACAAAACTAAACCAGATAGCCGGACAAAATATTGCTGAAAGATTTTCTTCATCAGAGATAATTACCTGAGTGATACTTAAAACAGCATCTACGTGAATATCAGATCCTTCTCTGCGAAAAACAGGGTCTTCTCTAACCTGGAAAAAGGACAGCGATAAAAATGTTTAGTTTAAAGTATTCACAATAAAAAAAAGGTGACTTCCAACTTCCAACTTCCAAACTATTGAATTAAGTACCTTGACAGTAACATAAAGATCACCATTACGATCTCTATCAGGATCTGCTCCACCACCTCCGAAAACCTTTATGGTCTCATTGGTGTCTATCCCTGAAGTGTTAAAAGCAAAATTAACCAACTTATCACAGCTCGACCAGAAAGGATGTTCATACCCCCCTTCCCAAAAATCCCACACATATAACAAGGCACAGATTAGGGTGGTTGGCACATGGACGGATTATAACAAATTGGATAAATATAGTCCATTAATGCATTAAAATTCAATGATTTAATACTAAAAACCCATTCAATCCATCCATTACCAATTTTTTATGTATGGATATCCAATCCCTCCGCAAAAATAATATTTTATAAAATTACTAAGTGGTTTACGCTTAACTTAATCCTACAAAATCAGCTTATAAAGTAAGAAATGTTTCTACTTATATATTGTATTTTGGTAGAATCTCTAATTGATGTAAGGATTTGGGGTTTTCCCCCAAAAAATAAATAAATTTTTATTTTAAAATATTCTTCCTTTCTCTCTTACCTCTACCCAATTTGTATGTTTACCCAATACTTATAACAAATTGGTTGTGTTGTGTTATGAAAGAAAAAAAAAAATATATTAAGGGGAATCCATTGCTGAACTAGATGCATATTTGAATGGTCAATCAATATGTCGAGGTCCAGGGAGAACCTCTCCAATATGAGGTGGTTTACAATATCATTGCCGATTCTGACTATTTTAATTTCTCATCAGGGAGATTTAGGCTGTAAGTTTGTATAATGATTTCAGTATTAAGAAGTACCAAAGTTTATGGTAGAAGGGTTATGGGTGCAGAGAAGACCGTAGATATGTAAAATATTAAAGTTGATTTGAGTTTCAGAATTTAAGTAAGCTTTTTCTGATCAATTTCCTTGATCAAATGTTGCCTTTATATTCCATTCATATGTCATGACAGATGAATATCACGTTTAGAAGTGTATTACACAATTTGTACACTTCGATGTGTATAATAGTATTATATAATAGAGATAGAGAGAAGGGAGGGAGAGTCAAAGAGAAAGAGGCAATCATTTTTCTTATCCAATGAATTTTACTTTTTTATTTAATAAAATCTGTGGATACTGAAAATAACGAATGAACTACCCATTCATATAAAAATTAAATGGATGGATAGGAAACCATTATTTTAGCAATGGATAGGATAGATATACCTATGAATGAATGATAAATAAAATGAATTATTTTGTCAGTCCTAGAAGAGGTAGAGCCAACATTAGTGCAAAATCTTCAACTTTAGTATGTAAATAAAATTATTTAAAATTTATGGCTTCCCAGCTTTAATCGGACATTAGGTACCTTCTTTCCTGCATGCTGTTATTATTATGATTATTGTGTTTAGTGGGTAGTTAGAGGAGTAGGCTAGCCTAGTTCTTCGGATCCCATATGAACATGACATGACCTACATATCTAGTAGTAACAACACATCTCAAAAAAATTTAAATAACAATTACCAGGCATAATATCCAACTTGACCGACTTCGTTCCTTTGACAACCTTCGCCCCCCTGCAAGACTTGCAGAAATTCTGATACCAACAACAAAAGACAAAATGTTACTATTTACAAATATATTCTTACAATTTTGTAATTAGTATGAAAAACCATCATAACCATAAGCTGTATTTAATCAACAAAATGTTATTCAATGTATAATTTACTAAAGGGGGGGAAGGGGTAGTAGAACAATAAATTCAGCTAGAATTCTGCCAAGCAACAAGAATATAATTAATATGAATAAGCAAGTTACGTGGATAACAATATCATTGAAACTCCATCCAACATATTTTCTCAACCATAGTACAAAATATGAAAAAAAAAAAAAAAAAGATTTAATATTACAAAAGAAAAAGAGGGGCCATTTATACCATACCGATACAATTTTTCCAGTTCCCTTGCAGGTACCACAAGTACTCTCCATTCTGAATATGCCAGCTTGTACAAATAACTGAATGTTTCCCAAAAATATCAATTTAACAACATTTCATTAACTTAAACTTTATAAAAAGAAAGTTATTTTCAAGACAATACTGACCACTCCTGAACCTTTACATCGCTTACAAGTTTCAGGTCTTGTACCAGGAGGAACACCACTCCCACCTGCAATATTTCATCATGCAAAAGGTGGTTGAGAACTTCATTCCAGGTGCAATGACTTGACAAAATACAAATCAATCTGAAAACAATATAGTAGTAACGGATAACAGTTTGGAGCTTGTTAATAAACATACCACAAGCATTACAAAGCATATCTGTTTCAAATGTTAAAGTTTTGGTGCACCCTTGTACGGCTTCCATAAAAGATAGCTCAATAAAAGTCTGAAAAAGAAATTATTTAGATGGCTTTGGTCAAACAACTTCTTAACATACTTAAAAGTGTCCACATGTGGAGAAAGAATAAACCTTCACATCCTCTCCACCAATATTCTGATGGAAGAAGCTCTTGACAAAATCCTGTTCACCATTAAGAATTGAAAAAAAATTACATTTCAAATGTGGGATGAATGTCACAGGAAAGTTTATAGGCATTTATATTTAATTAAAGACTACATAATTAGAAAAATATAGATTTCAGGTGAAAAGAAACTGCCGCATAACCAAGCAACCAAATTAAAAGGAAAATTTTGACTAAATTTTATCATATACATTTTTGTTTGGATGGTTAATAAATCATTAGATCATTTTATCTTTAGATTGAATAAATAATTGGAACTCCATTTCTATATGTAAATTTTACAATTGAAATGAGAAAATAATGAGATTTTCTTATTACTATGAAGTATGAATGTAATTCCATATTTCAAAACCAATGTAGAGCAACAAACAACGAAAGAAGTATCCCTAATAGACACGAATAAAATAAAGGGAATAAACTACCAAGTCCTTACATGATCACGGAATATCTGCTCAAACGGATTGAAGCCACCCTCACCTCCAAAACCAGTGCTTTGTTGGTTTACATAAGCATCATGACCAAGCTAGATATTTATATTAAAAGGGAATCAAATTAATAATGCAGTAGAGATTTTTGAGAAAGCAACAATCCATTCAACAATTTCAAAATACTCATTAAACCAACAAACATGCACACGAAGTATGAGATGTACTAAAACAAGAAATAAACCTAAATTTTTACTCGTACAAAATATGAAATGCAGCTACTGAGCATTAAAAGTGTCATATTAACAAAGCCAAAAACACCATTGGAAGTGTCAGCAAAAATTTTCTAGAAAATGACTGTTGTCTCGTTTTAGATTTTTACAATATATATTAACTCAGCAAATGACCACATTATCAGCTCTTCTAGAAATATCATCACTGTAGACAAGGAAAAATACCAAGGATAAGAGAATACTCTCATTATATTCCAACATAAAGTACAAATGTGCATGCTACCCACCCCCTTCCTCCATTTTTTTCTTCATAAGTATCCTTATACAAATTTCTAATTCTCCACGAAGCAGAATTCCACAGTGTAAATCTTCATATTACCTCTTTTTCTTATTGCACTATGGCATGCACTAAAGTTCATGTAAATTCATTCATCTTACAATGTATCCCAATTCCCAACTTAAAGGAAAATGTGTAACAGAAAAATTGAGAGCAGAACTAAAAAAGTAGTGCTAAACCTGATCATACTGTTGTCGTCTTTCCTCATCCTTCAAAACCTACCTCACAAGAAAAAAGACAACAAACCAGCAGTGAGCTAATTTAGTATATGAAAATTTCAAATAGACCTCTGGCTTTGGTATAAATGAAAATGAAAACAATAGCAGCATGAGTCCACCTCATATGCTATCGAAACTTCTTGAAACTTCTTTTCAGCCTCGGGATCATCTTTGTTTGTATCTGGATGGAGCCTTTTTGCAAGCTGCAGAACATGAAGAGAATTTAATACAAAATAAAAATATATATACATATCATTTTAGAAAGGTAATTCCTATGCTGGCTAATCCTGTTTGATGACTTCATGTCAAAGTACAAAGAAGGACAAAAAGTAAGGATGAACTGAAATACTTACACAATTGTGAAGCACAATACAAAATTGCAAATTCAGATTATAAAAGCATATAAACAAAATAACAACAATAGCCTCATTCTACTGTGAGAGATCACTATAAAGGGTAAATTGATGCAAACCTCTCCTTATAGGAAAGTCCTTAGTCTCACCTCTACAAAATATCACACTAGTAATTACCCCATTATAGTTGTCTTGTATAGCCTAGATGATATAAGGAACATGAACACCCTTCTTTTCCAAAGTCTTCCACAATACTTCTCTTGACACTTGATCATACACTTTTTCCAAGTAAAGAAACATGTAATTCTCTTTCTTTACTTTGATACCTTCCCATCAACCTCCGTCCGCAGTAATAAATATCTTCTGCTGTAGATATTCTTATCAAAAGATGCAAATTGATTCACCGCAATCCTAGCCCCTTATTTTGATCTATGTTCGAACACTTTTTTCCCATAATTTCATAATGCCTCATAAGTTTTATCTCTTGTAACTTCTACATTTTTGAATATCTCACTTGATCTTATATATGGGAACCAAAGTATTCATCCTACATTCACGACATTTTCTTAAATCTCAAAATAATAAATGGCTTAAGGGAACCAACAGTTTCACTATTATCTTACTGCTCAAACTGAAACTTTGTTCTAGTAAGCCAAAATTTTCTCAACCTTGAGTTTCTAACCCATTCTTATCCATCATTGAAAAAATTCACCAATCTCTTCTTCATCCCCTTCACTCCACCACCAAGATTCCTCGTCTCAGTTTCACCTAACATTACTTCAACAGCATGTGTAACCAGGAACTGGGTCAGACAACTATCTATTTTTTTTTTTTTTCTATTTCAACCATCATATTTCTTACCTATCTACTTTATTCCTCATCCAAACAAATCATCAGTGAATTGATAAAACCTTGAAATGGGTAAGATGACTAAAGCCAGTACCTAAATTCATGTATACTGACAATGGTAAGGAAAAACTTACCCCATAGTAAGCTTTCTTTATTTCAGAAGAACTTGCATTCTTACTCACACCAAGAATATCATAATAGTCTCTTGCCAAATATGCTGTAATAGAATTTGGGGAAAACAAATAAGTCATCAACATGTGCGACAACTAACAAGTATGCATTCGGCAGCAAAGAGAGTATTGAATTGAGTAAAAGGTAAACAAACTTCAAACTCCTTCCGATTACATTAATAGCAAAAATCAAGTCATGTATGTGATGTTAGAAGTTTAAAATTTATACCTGAGCCATGAATTAATCTAGATGCGTCCCAATATTTATTTGCCGCGCCCAATAATAACCATTTCTTCAGATTAACGCCACCTCCCACTGCAAATGGATAAAGAGGAGCAGGTGATCATAAACAACAATTGAAAAGTATGTAGCACTTTAATTAGATCAAACATTGCAAGAAAACAAGATACGAACCAATATCCAATTCACTCAGCAATTTATGAACTTACATAAAATAAAATAACCATAGAACCAAACAACATAACCCAAATTGAAAATTTTGAAACTAAAACATTTGACAATTTGCTCAGATTACCAAACAGTTATACAATGAAAAGGGTAAGAAAATAAAAGGGTTAATTAACACGCACCATTGGATGCAAAACCACCGGTAACTCTCGATGGATTGAAAGGCCTAGAGTTCAATGTCCTATAACCCCTTTGGAACGCTGCTTGATAAACCTGCAAAATGAAAATTTCCCGCACAATTGGAAAACCATATTTCATAGAAGTACCCTGAAAAAAAAATCGAAAAGATGCGTACATAATCGTTGGCATCACGGAAAGATCGACGAGCAAGGCGATTAATGAGAGTGAGGCCTTGGGAGCGAACCATTTGGGTAATGAGAGCGAGAAACTAGGAAGGCCAATTAAAGGGTTTTGGGAATTGGGGGTAATTAAACCTAGATAAACCCTAAATTGAGGAATTTGATTTGGAAGATTCTGGTAGGAGCAGGAAGAGAGGGGAAATGAAAAGAAAGTGGGCCAACTCTGTGGGAGACACGACAAACGGCTCCAACGTTGATGGAACTCTTCTGACACGTGTTTGGCTGCGGATTTTTACGGCTCTATTTTTCATAATTATATTTAAAAATTAACCAACGAAAATGGAATAATAAAAATAATTATTTTGTTTATTTAAAAAAAAAATACACATTTTTATTTTCCAACTATCATTAGATAAGTACTTACTTCTGAATTATTTGCTTTTGTTTTACCTTTATTTAGAAGACTCAAATAATTATTTTGACTAATTATTACTTGTTTTTTTCCACGTAAAACTTGCATGGAATAGAATCAAATTTCAGAGTAAATTCTGACATTTTTGTTTGTCTGGTAAGTTCTTCATGTTGCCCTGTTATCTCAAAGAGAATCATTAAATAAAAGATGAATGCTACAACTCACCAAGAGTTTCAATAAATTTCAAACAATGAAAAAAAGTGTGTCAAAAATGTATTCTTGATACTCCTCAAACACAAGTATAATTTATAGCACTCAATGTTTTGAAAAGAGGAGGAGAATGAAGCACAAGAAAAGTATCATAGTCTATGATATGACACATGCCATAGCCAAATCTACCTTTGCTTTCTTGCAGCTTCAGCTATGCCTTTCCTCCTACTTTTGTTCACTTTTTCCTTCACTTAGACATTGCTGCACATACAAGAAAGCACTTATCCTCAAAATTGCAGATACAATAGCCATGCAATTGCTTTCATGAAACTAGTCCCTTTAGGCCATTTAACTTCATCAAGTAACTAATACAATCACAGACAGAAAGTTCAGAATCATTTTTGCTTTATCAGTAAGTTAAGAATCATACAAATTTTCCTTCTTGTCTCATTAAACAATGATACTAAAATTACATATACAACAAAAAGAAAAGGCAAACACATAGCAACTAAATGACACACTCGTTAAAGGGGGTATTTGTTTGTTTAAGTGGATAAAATCAAAATTCTGAAATTAACTTTTAGTATTTATATTTCATACATTTAATCGTTATATTTTTAATTTTTTTCATGCATTTCACCTATCCATTAAATATGTAACAACATTGTGACAATAGACACAAAAAAATTTGGGTATTAAAATTGGCAAAATTACTTAAAGTAGTAAACATTTTGTTGAAGAACTAACTAACATAGAACTACTACAACCAGAAGAATGATCCTGGCTTTAAGTTAGATCAATCTGAAGCTTTCTCATTCTTTTCTGCTTTCCCATCTTCCGCTAGCTAAAGCTTATGCAGCTTCTCCATGAAATTATTCCTTGCTTAACCAAAAGTGAAGCAAGAACTTGTGAGATGCAGGAAAGTGAGAGAACCATAACTATGTTGTTTTCTTTTGGCTTTTGCATTCTTAATAAGTAGAACTTCTCTGGTTCAGAATCGAATTTCCGGTTACTTTGGCAAGCCACCTAGCTGCAACTACTTGTGGAGTGAGGCTAGAAAGAAAAGGGTCATGAAACTGGTTGTGGAGGTTATTAATGCTCATGATCTTATGCCAAAAGATGGTGAAGGGTCAGCCAGTCCCTTTGTGGAAGTAGACTTTGAAAACCAGCTTAGCCGAACCAGAACTGTCCCAAAGAACCTCAACCCCACCTGGAACCAAAAACTAGTCTTCCATTTGGATGCAACCAAACCTTACCATCGCCAAACTATTGAAGTATCGGTCTACAACGAGAGGAGACTTACTCCAGGCAGAAACTTCCTTGGAAGGGTGAGAATTCCTTGCTCCAACATTGTCAAGGAAGGTGAAGAAGTGTATCAGATTTTCCCACTTGAAAGGAAATGGTTTCTCTCACCTGTTAAGGGCGAGATTGGCCTCAAAATATACATTGCATCTGAGTCCAACTCCAAACCAAAACCTCCTTCTGTTTTCCCTCCTGAACCAGAGAAACTCCCACCTTCTACTCCACTCCAAGCACCAGAATCAACAACTAGTACTACCCTTCCTCCTCCTCATATTACTCCCTCAGACAGAACAACATTAGAAGCTGGTTCCATTGAAGAACTTCCTACATTTGACACCCCAAAATCAAGTATAGAAGAAGCAGAAGTATATTTTGATGCACAAGTTGAGTCTAGTGGCGTTATCAATCCGAATTCAAAGAAAGAAAGCATAGAAGCTGTGCCAGAGACAACCCAACAACTAGACAAGCACCAAGTTCCACAGCCGCAGATGATTTCAATAAAGAGAAGACCACCAGGTACTCCATCCGCCATGCACTCAGTTGATCCTCAAGTCCAATCTAGTCATCATGAAAACTATAATCACAATGACACCAATCCACAGCCTAGGATTTCAATAAAGAGGCGACCACAAGCACAACAAGGTTCTCCTTTCACAATGCACTCGGTTGATCCACAAGTCCAACCAAGCCACGCTGAAGGCTACAATCACAATGACACCAACCAGAAGCCAAGAATTTCAATCAAGAGACGACCACGAGGACCCGGTACTCCATCACCAGTGCACTCCTTTAATCCACAAGTGCATGCAAGACATGATGAAGCCTACAACCTCATGGGAACCAATCCACAACAGCCGAGAATTTTAGTAGAGAGACAACAACCGCAGAATACTCCAGTCACCACGCACCAAGTTAGTCCCCAAGTCCCTACTGGCCATGATGAAAACTACAATCTCAGTGACACCAGTCCACAACGGTGGCCTAGTGGTGGAGCTTACGGTAGAAGAGGGTGGATGAGTGGTAGTGACAGATTCACTACTGCATTTGACCTTGTTGAGCAGATGTATTATCTGTATGTTCGTGTTGTGAAGGCGAAAGATCTTCCAGCAAGCACCATCACCTCAAGCTGTGATCCTTATGTGGAAGTGAAGCTGGGGAACTACAGGGGAAGAACAAAGCATTTTGATAGGAAATTGAACCCGGAGTGGAACCAAGTGTTTGCTTTCTCCAAAGACCGCATTCAGTCTTCTGTTTTAGAAGTCTTTGTGAAAGATAAAGCAATGTTGGGGAGAGATGATTATCTTGGAAGGGTGGTTTTTGACCTCAATGAGGTTCCAACAAGAGTTCCACCAGATAGTCCACTAGCTCCTCAGTGGTATCGGCTTGAGGATTGGCGTGAAGAAGGCAAGGTGATGGGTGACATTATGCTTGCAGTTTGGATGGGAACACAAGCTGATGAGGCTTTCTCAGAAGCTTGGCATTCTGATGCTGCCACTGTCTATGGAGAGGGTGTTTTCAACATCAGATCCAAGGTATACATGTCACCAAAACTGTGGTATCTTAGGGTGAATGTCATTGAAGCTCAAGATGTAATACCGAGTGACAGAAACCGGCTACCGGAGGTTTTTGTGAAAGCTCAAGTGGGCTGCCAAGTTCTAACAACCAAGATATGCCCCACCAGAACAACCACCCCATTTTGGAATGAAGATTTGGTTTTTGTAGCCTGTGAGCCATTTGAGGAGCAATTAACAGTCACTGTGGAGGATCGTGTGCACCCTTCAAAAGATGAGGTACTTGGGAAGATAAGCCTACCAATGACCCTCTTTGAGAAGCGGTTAGACCAAAGGCCGGTTCACTCGCGCTGGTTCAGTCTAGAGAAATTCGGTTTTGGAATGATAGAAGGTGATAGAAGAAATGAGCTTAAGTTTTCAAGCAGGATCCACATGAGAGTGTGCCTTGAGGGTGGATACCATGTCCTAGATGAGTCCACATTGTATAGTAGTGATCATAGACCAACAGCGAGACAACTATGGAAGCAACCTATTGGGGTACTTGAAGTAGGCATCTTAGGAGCTCAAGGGCTTCTCCCAATGAAGATGAGGGATGGTAGAGGCAGCACTGATGCATACTGTGTTGCCAAGTATGGTCAGAAATGGGTCAGAACAAGAACACTACTTGACACTTTTAGTCCTAAATGGAATGAGCAATACACATGGGAGGTTTATGATCCTTGCACTGTGATAACACTGGGAGTTTTTGACAACTGCCATTTAGGTGGAGAAAAAGCTACAGGTAGCAATGCTGCTAGAGATTCTAGGATTGGAAAGGTAAGAATAAGGCTATCAACACTTGAAGCTAATAGAGTTTACACCAATTCTCACCCTCTTCTTGTTCTACACCCACATGGGGTTAAGAAGATGGGAGAGCTTCAGTTAGCAGTGAGGTTCACAGCACTCTCACTGGCTAACATGGTTCATATCTATGGCCAACCTTTGCTTCCCAAGATTCACTACATACATCCTTTCACAGTTAACCAAATAGACAACTTAAGGTACCAAGCAATGAACATTGTGGCTGCGAGGTTAGGCAGAGCCGAACCCCCTCTGAGAAAGGAGGTGGTGGAGTACATGTTGGATGTTGATTCCCATATGTGGAGCATGAGAAGAAGCAAGGCTAACTTCTTCCGGATCATGTCACTTTTCTCTGGTATGATCACAATGGGAAAGTGGTTCAGTGATGTTTGCCTCTGGAAGAACCATGTTACATCAATCCTAGTTCACATCCTCTTCCTTATACTGATATGGTACCCGGAATTGATCCTACCAACTGTGTTTCTGTACATGGTCCTGATTGGTCTGTGGAACTACAGGTTCAGGCCGAGACACCCTCCTTACATGGATACAAAACTCTCCTGGGCTGAAGCTGTTCATCCAGATGAACTGGATGAAGAGTTGGATACATTTCCAACTTCAAGATCACAAGATGTTGTGAGAATGAGGTATGACAGGCTTAGAACTGTGGCAGGAAGGATTCAGACAGTTGTTGGGGACATTGCTACACAAGGGGAGAGGTTTGAGTCTCTACTGAGTTGGAGAGACCCCAGAGCAACCAGCCTCTTTGTAGTGTTCAGCTTTTGTGCTGCTGTGACTCTCTATGCAACACCATTCAGAGTGGTGGCTCTGGTTGCAGGCTTGTACTTTCTGAGACATCCAAGGTTTAGGAGCAAGGTGCCTTCAGTAGCAAGTAATTTCTTCAAAAGACTCCCAGCTAGAACAGATAGTTTACTGTGATCTTGTTTTCCCAAGTTTTTGGTTGTTATATACATAGTTACATACAGTTTGTATTCATTTCCTGTTTTAGTGATAAAATCAGTGTTACTTCAAAATAATAATCAGTGCCTTCCAGTTCTGCATCATCACAATGTTACTTGCTAAGCATTCTGCAACTCTGATTGCGATATTTTATCAAACAGTTCATCTGCATTTTTTCACTCGAGTAATATTATTTATTCAATTCTGACTTTGCATTTTAGTTTATGATTGTTAAAAAGTAAACTAAAATGGAAGTTGGAATTTTTTTTTCGAAAAACTAAGTTCTGTAGTTTTTTTCCAATTTTTTCACATGAGAAACTTTTTTAAGGATTAGAACAGTTAAGGTGATATTTCAAATTTTTATTTTTAATGATTTAAATAAATTGTTAAATATAACTGATGTTGACATTTTGTTAAAAAAATATATCAAGTTATTTGATAATAAAATTTAGAAATTTAAATATGATTTATCTGCATTTGTAATTAATCTATTTATCAACTTAATTATATAAAAACATAGAGTAATATATACATATTTAAGAAATGAAATGAATTGTAATACCTTATTTTCAATAATTAATTGTTGAGGAAAGTAAATATTTTAGAATTGAATAAATAGATTTAATATTGTTCTTACTGCATTTATGACATTTATTTGATTGAAGTAAAATAATAAAGGAGTATTTAGAAAAGATAAAAAGGAAAGAAAAACATTTCTAAAATGAAAAATAGATGGAATATTAATTAATATTATTAATATTTTATTATTTATTAAATATTTTAATTATTTAAATAATTTTATTGAGTTAAATATGTAATATACAGAATAACATTAAATGAAATTTGGTATGGTTGTTAATAAGATAACATATTACAAGTATACATTTTTTAAGTATTATAACAGTTTTTAAATATGATTTTTAATGAAACTTTGAGATTTTAAATAAACAAGTTGTTTAACTGTAAGAAAAATTGATTGAAAACGAAAACTATAAATTTAAATATTGATTAATTTAATAATTTAAGTACATTTATAACTAAATCTATTTATTTACATAAATTATATAAAGGCTTAATTAAATTAAAATTTTCCATAAAATTAGGTATTTAAATTGAATTTTTATATAAAAAATAGTAGATAGATATAAAATTTTAATATTTTTTAATTGAATCTCCCTCGTTTATTTTGTCTTTGGATGATATAATTATTATCTTATCATGTTACCTATTTGTATATCTTAGAGAATGTAAGCTAAGTTGGGTCCTTAATATAAAATAATATTTCATTTATTATAATATTTTGTTGAAAACATTTTTAATGAAAATAATATAAATCATTTATTATTTTATATTAAAGATAATATCATTTTATATTATCACGAAACATTATAATTTTTTAACACGACATAAAGATAAATAAATAATATGACGAGACATGACAACAGTCGCTCGCATCATTCAATTAATAATTAAATGATAGAGATTATTGTAAAATAAAAAAATTAAATATTTAATTAAATGGGAAAATTAATTAAAAAAATTAATTAAAAATGTCTATATTTATAAGAAATTAAAACTTAGGTAATATTTCAGATATTAATTTTATTATAATATCTTATTGGTAATTAATTGATGCAAGATTTTTTTGTGGAATGAAGTAAATATTTTAAAATTGAATAAATAGATTTAATTTTTGTTCTTATTACATTTCTAAAATTGAAGTAAACTAATAAAGGAGTATTTTTAAAAAAGGATAAAAGAGAAAGGAAAATTTTCTAAAACGAGAAATAAATAGTATATTAATTAAAATTATTAATATTTTACTACTTTCTTAACTGTTGTAATGATATAAATAATTTTATTAAAGTAGTTTCGTAATATATAGAATAACATATTAAATTAAGTTCTGATATGGTTGATAATAAGAGGATATATTACAAATTATATAAATTTTTTAGTATTATAGCCTTTCTTCAAAATAGGATTTTTTTTTTTGATGAAACTTTGTAGTTTGAACTAAACTTTTTGATCGTAAGAAAATCATTTGATAATAAAAATTAAGTTATAATTTAAATTAATGATTTAAGTTGCTATTGTAAACATGCATTTATTTTTTATACATATTAGCAATTGCTATTCTGCGTTGAAATAATGCAAATTAAAAATTTAAAATGAATATTGAAAACGTAAATATTATTCATTAAGTTGATAAGCAGAACCTAAAAATCTAAATTAGAAAAACGAGTAGATAGAAAATACAAAGTAAACAAATAAATTTATAAATATATTAGTAATAAAAATATATATTCTCACTCCGATATCAGAAGAAGCCGTGTTCCATTTGAACTAGGGTTTTCATAGGTTCCCCTTTCTCAAGGGTAACAGCTGCTTCTCACCAATCACAGCCTTTTGCCACTAGGGTAACAGCTGTACATTCAGAATCACTGTCACTTCTTTTGTTCTTATTCTATACTCAAATACAATTCAAAATAGCTGATTTTATTTTAATTTAGAAAATCATTTGATATCATTTAATCTCAGTTAAAAAAGATTTTTTTCTTTAAAACCTTTTTGTTACCTGCATAATCACAGTGGTTTAGAGTTGAATTTTGAATCAGTCATTTGGAATTTGATAATTCCAGTGACAAAGACAGAAATGATTTTGATGTTATTTAATTCAGTTTATATCAGATCTTATTTCTGAGGAAAATGGTCCCAAATGGCACCCAAATCCTATCTTTAGAATAAATCAAACTGATAAATTTTGCTTCAGATAATAATGTCAAAGACATTTTGTCTTATTCCTTGATAACCATTATTTATTTAATACCTTGATTGATGCATTTACCTGCTAAATGCCATCCCCACCAATCTCAATCTGGTAATACAGATAAAATTTTTCACCTTTTATGTTATGAGAAATTGCTTGCAAGTATGCCATAAAGTGAATATTGAACCTTATCTGATAAAGGTATGGTAATAAATGGATTGCTAATTTCTTGCATGTTAACACACAGTGAAAAGCAATGATGCTTAATGGAAATTTTCCTTAAAAAAAATCACAAAAATTTTCACCTTTTATATACTTCAAAACTATTTCAATCACATGTTCAGTTTGTTAGCACTAGCAACTTGTGCAATGAATTGAGAGATGGCATAAGGTGATCTAGAAAGAGTAAATAACTCCATCCGAAACTGGGATTTATACTGATATCTTGTACAAAGAATTGGGTGTAACAAGGAGTAAAATGTATCCTATACAAACTCTATAAAGAATCAAAGAATGATCTGTTCTATGCATTGATTGAGCCTATTATCAACTGATGAAAATCTACATTGCCTCACACAGTAGAATACATATTGTGTGCATTGAACGAATAATGTGAGGAAACATATAGGGATATGCATACTTTATGCCTCTAAAGATGATGCTATCAAGAACTGTGGTACCCTGGAAGTGACCTCAAGAAGTTTGGCAAGGGATCAAAATCATGCCGGCTTCATTTTCATGTTTGTGCATCCATTTCAGTGCAATATATGTACCAAAAGCTTGGTATCATATGTACATTTAATTAGGAGCAATTATGCTGAGTCATTGCACATGCACTCAGGAATAGGATACTTAGTGACATCTCTTGCAGCCTTGCTTGTCCTGAGTTCTGGCTGACCTAATGAGTCCTGATGCAATTCCTTGATAATTCTATTGAAATCTTCTTCAGGAAGGGAAGAGTTCAGAAAATAGGGCAGCATGTGTCTTTTGTTTGGTGTTATATATTTCTTGTGACCTGCATAAGCCCGGTGACCCTGAAATAACATATAGTTTCACAAGTTAGAAGTTGTCACATATAACAAACACTCTAGATTAAGAATACATAAACTATTGCAATATAATGCAAACAATCATATGATCTTATAATGCAATACAATAAATACTTCTAAAAAAGTTCATCCAAACTCATTCTAACTAAAGAAAAGCTTATAATCTTACAATACCTGAATTGCATGGCCCATATTTCCTCCATGAGATGGCATGAAAACATCACTCTTCTCAGAGACTATGTAATCTATGGCAGCCATTAGGGAAGCTTTATTTGCAAATGGTTCTAGTTCTCCAGGTAAGGCAAGATCTTCCTTACTGTAAAGATATGGAAACTCGTTCATCAGTGGTTGCAAGGCCTCTTTCCCACCTAGTGGTTGTCCTCCAGCCCAGTAAATTCTAGCACTTTTTGGAGCTCCTAGAGCTTTAAGCAGCCTATAAATCAGAAGGGTAAAAAAAAGGATTAGAAAAAGCTTATTGATATTCCACACCACACGTACATCATGGTAGAAAAAACCTAATGAAGGATCATATCTACCTTGTAACCTCCACTGCAGTTAAGGGGCAGAGGCCAGCCAGCTTCCTTTCATGGTATGTCATGTTTGACTTGGCCGTTAAGAGCTCAGGCCTACGTATCCTCTCATTGTTCACAATCTCATCATACTCAGGACTCAAACCAGGTAGACAACCAGTTCTTACCCACACATCCTTTTCCATCCGTAGATGAAGAGCAAGGTAAGGCCCCTTGCTTTTCATTCTCTCAGCAATGTGGTTACCAAGTTCCTCAACAGGCTTTGCAAACCTTAATGCATGAAAAGCAACCTGAAAGATAAGTGAGAACACTTAGAACATGCAGTAAATTGGCACATAGGGCCTATTTGGATACAAACTATAAGAGCTTTTGAGAAGTTTTCTACAGAAAATATTTTGATTGAGAAACTCTCAAATGCACTTTCAGCTTTTTATCCAAACAGGCATATAAAGGAAGTTCCAAATTGCCTTTCCCTCTTTGCCATAAGAATATGGACTTTGCAATACCTTGCATCGAAGCTTCTGAAGATCAGGAGGGAGATCCTTTGTCAGCCTCGAATCAAGTCCACGTAAAAGCAAGACACCTTCTCTGTTGAACTGCATGAGACAATAAGAATCATGTTAAACTCTTGTTCAACAAGAACAACACTCTAGTAAAAGCTTTTACAATTAACACTGCAGAAATCTTAGTGCTGTCCATAGAAATGATCATATGTGGAGATAAAACAAACTTACTCTTCTGAGATAGTGCGACCGAATCCAACTGGGAGTGGCATGAGGGGGAGGGCTCCCCTCCACTGGCCTTGTCATTAGATGTGTTGATGGCAAAGAAGAAACCACCCTCACATCATCGGCAAGAACACTCTTGAAGTGCTCCAAATCAAATATATCAGCAAATTCACTGCAAAATGGAAACCCGGTAAGCAAAAAGACTCTTTGTGACATTTTCAAAACTAAACCAGTATCAAAATCTAGATTGAAACTACACTTATGCTTTGTGGTCATTACTAAACTCTTCAGTTGAAAAAATGCTCGAACATAAAACGATCAACCAAGAACGGGATCATGAACAAGAACATGTATATTTTTTCACCTTTCATCTTCCCAGATGACATTGACTTGCAAGATAGGAACAACCAAAGCAGCCCCAAGAATCCTAGCAATGACAACAGCATCAACAATCTGATTCCTCTGCTGATTCATCCCTCCAGAAACCACCACCATGAGGTACCGTCTCCTGTTCTTCACAACCCCCTCACTCTGACTCCTATACTCCCTGCTGAAAGCCAAGCAAGGCTTGTACCCCAACCCATCTGGCTGCTCCCAAAACTCACTCTTTTCAACCTCCTCACCCTTTTCCACCCCATTTGGAACCTGTGCATGCAACTGCACACCGGCAATCAGAGGCTCTGAAACAGTGTCATCAGCACCATCCAAAGCACCACCCTTCCGTGATGCAACTCCAAGCAGCGATTTTGACAAGCCTACTGAGGTTGCACAAGGGAAGGAGGGAGGAAATGGGGTGTCCAGATTGAAGCCCAGCTTGAGCATGGCGAAGAAGGCAAGGAGAAAGAGAGTGAAAAGGAACAATCTTGGCCTACCCCACTTGACAAAGGTGAAGAATTTGGAATGTCTTGCACATTTCTTGGGAGATTCAAGCAAGGATTGAAGAGAAGAAGACGATATGGAGTTGATGATCTGAGAAGGAACTGAAATGTATGACAACTTCTTGGCATTGTTCTTGGACTTTGCCATTGCTTGCTTCTTCAAGATTCAATGCTTCTTCGATTGGTGACCTTTTATAATATCCTTGTTGTGATGTTAATGGCATTTTATATTTCAGTTATTTTCTAGAGAGAGAAAGAAGAACACGAGTTTCTCTTACGACCAAAGCCAAACGCGTGATCAAAAAAGTGGCTGCGTTTCTCAGTTTGGACAAAACCTCGTTTTCTTTTTCTGTGCTTTGGTCTCCTCATTACTTGTTTTGAACTTATTTTATTGCCTAAAAATACTAAATATTTATTCAAACACATTTATTTAATTATTTCTATTCCAATACCATATCCAAAAAATATTAAATAAATCTAGCAATTTTTTCTATTTATTCATAGATCTAGCTTTTTTTTTTTTTTTTTAAAAACGGATAAACATTAAA
>Ga0209700_105872_pt1 | contig 19953 bp, 11 predicted proteins | sample SiratroredBW_FD_187528 | JGI IMG/M metagenome (GOLD analysis project Ga0209700, IMG submission 187528) | Root nodule microbial communities of legume samples collected from California, USA - Siratro red BW (SPAdes) (version 2) | ecosystem: Host-associated > Plants > Roots > Nodule | place: USA...
ATATATATATATATATATATATATATATATATATATATATATATATATATATATATATATAGTTAATCTGTTTTGTTTTTTAAAAACTTTGTCTAAAGAAGCTTTAAACTTCTTATGCTATACTCAAATTGTTATTTTGTTAAAGCAGTTTGTATAAAAAAAAAAATTGGCGTATCTTCTTCCTTCTTCATCTCTTCATTTTTTATCATGAGCTATCTACTTTTTTTTTATGACATCTTTCATATTTTTTTTTATATTTATCTCGTATAATTCATTTATTACAAGATGCACTGTAACAAGTCTCTTATTTATGTGTGTGATATATGATATCTATATTTATTTATTTTTTTGTTTCTTTTCTTTTTCATTTTTGGAATTTAAGTTGAAGATTTTCCATTTTTATAACCATGGTGGTTTCCCATAATACAGGTTTTGCACGTGAGCATGTAGGTGCTAAGGTTGAATACGGTTTTTCAAGGGTGAGAGTTCATGGTGAACAATCTCTTGGGAACAATAGAATGGTCCGTTTCAATACGTACTATCAAGTTCCAGAATATTGTGACATGAACAAGATTAAGGGAAAGTTTGATGGAAAAACCGTGATCATAACAATACCAACTATTCCAGATAAAGTCCCTAAAAAAGAGCCACAAGAACCTCCTAAAGAACCACCACAGGAAACAGAAGCAAACCCTGAGGACCAAAACCAAGATGCTCCTACTCCTACAGATGATAACCAAGAGAAAACCAAATCAACAACTGAGAGTAAAGAAGAGGTTGATCATGAGCCTTCAACTCCACCAAATGCCACACAAGAGTCCATGCATCAAAAGGGTCAAGAGGAAGTTCAAGAAAAAGCTGCAATCACCAAAGTTGAAAGTGAAAAACAAGTTGATCAAGAGACTTCAAACCCAACAAAGGACACAGAAGAGTCCAAGTCTCAAGAGGGTCAAGAAGAAATGCCCCAAAAAGATGATAGTACAAAAGTTGGTGATGATGGTTCAACTTCAACCCCACAAGAACATACAAAAGAATCTATGCCTCAAAAGGGTCAAGAGGAAACTCCCCAAAAAGCTACCTTTTCAACAAATGACAACCTTCAAGGAGAGGAAAAGCAAAAGGCTATGGGAAATGAAGAAAGTGAAGACCATTCCAAGAAGGATTTGGAATCAGGAAAGGCACATGAAATGGTTGGGGTGGAGGATTCCCCTGTGGGGGAAATCAAAGAAGAAAGAAAAGGGTTGATGAGAAAATTTGAAGGAGGCAAAATGAATGGTGAAATTGGCAATAAGAGTGATGAAAAGGCCATGCCTGAATCAACAAGGTCTAGAATTAAGGAAGTGGCTGCTTCTGCTTCTCAAGCTGTGACTAGTTTAGCTAAGAGGTTCAATGAAGAAGACAAACAAAGGATTATGTACATGGGTGCAGCAGTTCTTGTGGTGGCACTAGGAGTTTATGCTACCTACAAGCTTCGTTCACGTAGGCCCTAGGGAAATAAATGCCATCATCTCAATTTCCTTTCACATGCTTTCTTCTTACAAAAACTTTCCTTTCAATAAATAAGGACTTGCAAAGAAATTGTAGAACAAATTACCATATCATTTGTGTATAAAACTAAGCATCTGAATCATGCTAACTGTTCTATGGGGTGTCTCTACTCAAAAGATTGAAAACATATGCTTAGTCATAGTTTTTTTTTAAAAGAAAATACATAACTTTTTAACCATTTATGTAGATTATATGGTAAAGAAGCATACCATGATTTGAAATATTTTATATGCTTTCGTATTTTTAAAGAAAATAAAATTAATAATGGTGGTTCATATAAAACAAAATAATAAGTTGTTTATGGTAGATTATGTTTTTGAAAGATACAAATAATTTGTAATTGTGTTTTTGAAATATATGTAGTTTACTTTTACTATTTGAATTGCAGTTTATTTCTATTATTTTTTAATTTTGAAATATGATTAAAGATAAAATAAAAATATTAAAATGTATCATTAATGGGAGTCCCTTTTATATTAAATGACAGTTATTTTACAATGCATATAAAAAATTTTGAATATCAACGTTCTTTGCTTAAACCCTCAAATGTCACACCTCAATCTCAATGTAATCCAGAATCTTACTACACACAATATCTTATATTACCAACCTTTATGCAAGGAATTGTTGCACAACTAAACAAAATAAACTCCAAAGTAGTTACAATCAAGATCCTTCTAAAAAAATAGAAAAAAAATGTAAAACACTTACATAATATAATTTCAACACTCGGTGGATTATCATTCTAGTAATTGTAACACAAATTTTAAGTTCTTAATTAAAATATAAATTTGCATGTAAACACACTCATTCAAATAACTTAAAATGACTACCAACATAAAGTATCCAAGTTGAAAGACTCAAACTAACAAATTAAGCTAAAATTACAAGTGTTAATCACTAATAAAAATACTAAAAGCAAAAGCAAACTATCCAACTCTAGATCATTACTTTAACAATCAATTTAAGCTCAAATAATAATAGTCTTCCTCATGATCTTCGTCCCCTTCATTATCCATGGCACCTCCATCTCCTTTCGAAGTCTTTATTTGGATTATCAAAATAGTCTAATAATATATAAATTCTCAATGTCAGCTAAAAATTTCATCATTATCTATAACCCAATTATCTTCTCACGATATTTCATTAATGTTATAAAAAAGTTCTCCTAGGCTACTACTTCTTGGTTAATTCATAACAAATCCAAATCCTCCATTCACTTTTGTTTCAAATGGGTTAATTTCTATGTATTGACCTAAAAAGATACATATACAAATAATCATGAAAACAATTAAATATGATTTATCTTTGTAATTTTTTGCTATCTAAAATGCATTCAAATTATACTAACACCCATAGGAATTGCATGTCAGCTTTAATATTTAAAAAGAAAACTTCTACAACTCTATATCCTTCACACAAGATTTAGGCCATTATGATGACTGAATACAAAACTAAAAGTGTATTTTGAGAACTGCTCTATTAAAAAGAGAAATCCATTAGGGAAGATCTCAAAAATAATTTTAACTTGTATTCAAAAAACGTACTTAACTACAACTGTGACTATCAAAAAACAATCTCATGCTTCATTAATGAAAAAGTGAAGAGACATATCTGAAAATTGAAAAAATTATAATTTTCTTTTCAGTCAAAGAATTACCAAAATTTAAACTAAGTTGGTAACTTATTTACCTTTCATGGACACCATTGAAGGAGTTTTTGCATATTCTCTCTTTTGTCCAATCGATTTCCTCATACATCACAGTTGATCTCTTGTCCAAATCGACTAAAAGAGCCCTTTGATTGCATAAAACCCCTCAAGTAAATCACAATGTCTTGTTAAAACTAGGGTTATTTAAAAAAACTAAACTAATGTCAAGCTAAACTGCATTGAAAAAAAATCAAATGTTTAAAAAAAAATTAAACGACCCCTCAACCGAATTGTGTAAACTGAACTGAATTATAACTCAACAAATTAAAATATGTCAAACATATTAAGTTCAAACATTTTAAATAGTTCAAACCATCCAGAACAATTCAATTTGATTTATTTTACCTTGATTGTTACACAATTCAATTAGTCTAAACAATTATATAGTTTAATTTAATTCAGTCAGAGTACTTCAAAAAGTTTACTTCAAATGATAAGTTCAATGTATGCAATTTGTCCACCTCAGAATCATCTCACTGAGATAATATATATATATATATAAACAGGTTGAACTTTTAGGTGTAATAAACTTTCTTTTTTAAGTCAGGCTAACCATGTTTACTAATCTTATCTCATTGGCTCAAACATTTGGCGACGAGAGGAGATGGAAAATAAGGGAGCTAAAGCCCCTCCCTAATATTAGAAGGATTTTGAAGTTGTAGAGAAGTGAAAATAGTTTATGATTTTTAGAGGCACTAAAAAAGTTATTCTTGAAGTTTTATTTCCCTTTAGTAATACTTATTAAAGTATAATCACATATTACTAATACTTTTCCCTCCCTTCCCCTAGCTAACCAAAGAAGGGGAACCTCTCTCTTCTCCCCTTCCACCTTACCAAAAAACACTGTCCTTTATTACCTCTCCTTAATTTTATCATAGTTTAAAAAAATTATTTCAGCCAGCACCTTTTCTAGATTCACCCATCTATCATAATTGTAAATTTAAATATCTTCCATTGAACTCTATATTCTTCAATATCCTCCATAATCATTCTGAATTTCTTTTATTTTTACTCTAATTTCAAGGTAGAATGGTGATCTGAAAAATATAAAAAGAATATATATAAATTTTCTTTGATTATGTCATATCTCAATAGATGTTTTTCATTTTCTTAGAATTTCTTATAGACGTAAGGTTCTTCTCAATTCCTAGCATTCATTATTATCTTGTGGGTTAGGTTACAAATAGTCTTGTTTATTTTATGGATTTGGATAACGCAAGGTGTTGTTCTAATTCCTAGTATTATCTTTATTTCTTGCATTTTCTTTAACTGTATTCGTTTCCGTGTTTTCGCAAACTTTTGAAGATCACGTTCATCCAAGAATTCATTCATGAGTCACTCCTTGAAACTTGAGTCGAACGATCCTATAACTCAAGTCTTTCCTCCATTGCCATATACATTTCCAGCTTTCTTTTTACACCTCCGGTTTGGGGATTCCGCATCAAATGGTGGCTTAAACCCTTTGCACATATCCAACAACTTCCAGCAACTTGTGAAATTCATCACCTCTAACCACATGAATTACATGGCATCCAAGCTTTGGTAGGCTAAAGAACCTGATTCGTAATTAAAATATCTATAGCTGACCTATTTACTCGTCAAAAGGCTAAACTGTTTGAAAAACTAACCTGGCCTGAACCTGCTTCACAAAAGCTTTAAAACAAGCCAATAAGCCTTTAAAAATTATTAATGATTATATATTATTTGTTATTATTAAATGTAAATTGTAATATATGTATTATATTATATATTATTACATAAATATAATATACAATAATATATTCTGTATATTTAATAGACATGTATATCATGAGAAGATGAACACAAACACAAAGCTGAACAGAAGTGGTGCAAAGAGATCAAAATGAGCAGGGCTAATAAGTTTGAAAATTTTGATTAAATGGAGCAAGGGTGGTTTCAAATAATGATCTTTTTCTGCAGAGTATGATCAGCGTATTCTAGAGATTTTAAGCTCAACATCATGAAATCCGACCAATCATCCCAAAACATTTTAAAGAACAGTGTGAGATCGTTGGGTGTTAGAAAAATCATTGAATCATGCAACTTCCGTAACTGTACATTAAACAAAATAGGGGGCAGTGTATGGAACCACAGGCAATTTAAACAATGTGGCACACACATCACAATAAAATGCGGAATGCAATTGTGCATTTATAAAATTATAAAAGAAGACCACAAAGCAAAACATTGCACAAGTTGCATGCTTTAATAAATACAATAAACAAAATGGTTGTGGATTTTGCACTAACCTCAAACAACTGCTCAACCCTCTTTACTTCAATACTCCACCCACAACAAGATCCAACAACTTGGAATGGGATTGGAAAATAGGCCTTTGTATGAGAAAGGGGTAAATCAATTTAGAGGAAATTTGGAGGTGAGAGAGATGTTTATTGTTGGATTTGTTGTCATTTAAAATCTAACAGTTAAAATGACAACCACTAAGTCTGTTGTTCATTGATCCGAGCAATAGCCATCCAATGTTTAGAACACTAACTAACAAGGCTGACATGCAAATGTTTGAGGCACATGCATCTTTCTCGTTACAAACTTAGTAGTAAAGTTAATTTATTAATAGGTGATTATGGACCAAATCAAACTAATTGAAAATTTTATTTAACATTGCTAACCCAAAGGTTCAACAAGTTAACATCCATTCAAACATGTTCATATGAACTCAAACCTTATCTGGAAAAAACTGATACCAATGAGGATGGCCAGAAAAAAAGATGAATTAAAGGAAACACCAGCTTTCATTAGCCACCACCAACTTAGAAACATAGGTCAAGGAAAGAGAAGGAGGAAAGTTTAAATAAGGTATGCAAACGTAAGATTTTTAAGAAATGAAAACCAAACAAGGACAAAAGTTGTTAAAAAAGAAATTGTGCTTTTGTAAACAAGAATTTCGTAACCTACGATCATTAATCGGAAAGCCCATCACCATGAAAACTGTTACCATTATCTTGATCAACCAAAGATTTGCTCTTAGGTTTTGCCAATTTGCTAGATTTTGAGGATCTCTTAACTTTTTCTGCTTGCAATTCCAACACCTTCTCTGAAGGTTTCCGCTTTCTTTTAATGCGCCCAGCATCATCTACATAAAATTGAAAAATAAAACATTTATTTATTGAAGCCATCATAAGAGTCAGAGGTCCGTACCAGAAAAATGCATACACAATAATAACTAAGTTTATTGGTCCTAAACTGTAATTAACACATTAAACCTACCACTATGCTTGGCTAAGAAGTAGAGCAAAAAGAAAGCTAAAATACAAATAGTGATGCATTTCCTTTTATTTGGATGAAGAGAAAAGTTGATAAACAAACAAAAAAAAATAGAATTTTTTCTCCTCCATTCTCTTCAACTCAAATTTCAAATTTTCTTCACCCGTCATTATCTCTCCATTCAGACAAACACAGACATGTAATTATTCAATTTGTTTCAGTAATAGACTTAATCAAGTGAAGTTGCAAATTGCAAAAAGTTAAGCTTACCAGATAAATTTACTGACAAAGTTACAAGATCATGATTCTATGATCTTTATTTTTGGGAGGAGTGGGAATTAGAATTAGAATTTGTGATTCTTAAGAATTATTAAATCACTTAGCATGTTATTACCTTCAAGAGGACTGGATGCATGATTCATCATAAGTCCATTTGGTACAGCTTCTTCTGAAGGGGATCCAGTGTTATTGCCGTCCAACAACTTCGAAGAACTTTCTGCACACTTTTGTTGCTGTTCCGGAGGATCACGACTAGGGGTTGATGGCAAGAAACATAGCTCTTCTTGAGACATATCAGAATCACTGAAAGTGGTATCTTTCTCCACTGATACGATGTCAACTTCCTCATCTTCATCTACATCAGGTTCTTTCACCTGCAAACATGTTACACAAAAAAGAATGGGCAAAAAGAAATAAAGATGTCCATGACCAGTCTAATAAAATAACATTACCTTCTCAGTCTCGGAAACCAGATCAAATTCATCTTCACGCTCTACATACTCCTCATTTTCCTCAAGCTCCTTGAAATCAGGAGCAAATGCACTCCAATTCTCAGTATAATCTTTTGCCCATATATAAACAATGCCATTCAGTGAAACAGATACAACAAAAGGATGTACAGGATGCCATGCTAGATCGATAACAGCTTCCTTTGGTCCTTCAAGGATTTTCACGAGATGTCCAGCTCTATCCCATATGTAAATCTTGTGCTCACCTTTGCTAGCAGAACCACCAATTACCCACTCACCATCACCACTGAAACAAGGTGCTTTCCAGTGTACCTTTGTGATAGCATCTTGAAATTCCCGGAATAAAATTAAACATTTTGATCCAATGGCCTTCAACTTCTCACCATTATTTAGGTCACCAAAGTTCTCATTCAGGTCATCAAGGGTTCTGGCCTCCTCTTTCAGGGGCAGAAGGTTTTCATATATCCTTATTACTCGATCATTGGAATTCGTGAGTAGAAACTGCCCATTCCTGCTGAATACAATGCTCTTCACAACAGCACCACCAGCGGTTGGAAATACAGCACGCACTTCACCACTTTTGTAATCAATAACAAGAATTTCACCTTTTGAGTTTCCCAGATAAACCAGAGTCCCGTACTTATTAAAACAAGCAGCAGTTGGTGTGAAGGTGGTCATTGCATCAGAAGACTTGTTGCGTGAAGGAGGATTTGGTCCATTGCTTGTATCTGGCACAGAAACTTTAAGCAAAGTTGTGTTTCCTGTATTCAGGTCAACAATCATAGGAGCACATGAAAGAGGACATGCTAAGCAAAGAGATGGTGTTGAAGATCCTGGATGAAGACGAGCTTGTAGAGGGGTTTGTTGCAAAACTACTCGTGCTATCTTCTTACCACTCATAACATCCCACAAAATTAACGATTTGTCAGCAGCAGATACCAGAATTCGATGACCATACTTTGACCAACATACGCTGGTTATGGGGGAACAACATACATCGTCACGAAGAATCTTAGCAATGCCTCTTGTTTCGAAATCCCAAATAACACAACTTCCATCATTGCACCCAGCTGGTTCAGTTGTGCAAATCATGATCAAAATGAGAAAATAGGTGTCATCATACAATAACTCCAATAACTTTTGAACAAATAACACATCATGGAAATAAGTCCATGCTTCAGAAAATGAAGTACCACAATTTTCAAAGAAAATCACTAATCATTTCTCTTGACAAGAAAATATGTCTAAATAAAATAAAATCAGAATGCTTTTTCAAGATTGTATAACTTAACCAGCTCGTCCATGCTCCATTCTTATAAACTGAATATTAAATTTATAAAATTAGAATAACCATCAGATTGGCGTAGTACATAACTGAAATGGATACTTTAAAATATAAACCCAACAAAGTTGCTCCATGGTGAGCAAAACTTCATTAGAGCGTCAAACCATAGATAGTTCAGAGAGAATTTGACACAACTGTGCAATCAACATAAACCCAAACTCAAACTGATTAGTAGCTACCTCTTGCCTGCAACCATATTGTGTTCAATGACTTAAATTATCCATAACATAAACTCTAAGGACGAACAATAATTATAAATGTTTAACAGTCAATGTTAGAGATCCCACATCAATTAAAAGATTTTTCAATAATTTATAAGGAAATGCGAACTTCATCTTACAAGTTAGTTTTATAAGATTGAATTAGACCTAAAATATACTTCTTAAAATAGTATATCCTAACAAGATTATTGCTCCTATCGGAGCACATCCGTGTATTAACACTAATAAACAAACAAGCACGGAGCATCAATTGCATGATTACTACATCAGGGAAACATACATTAATACATATTATTTCTCCATCCACAAGCCAAGGCAAAAACAAAAAATAATAATAATTACACACAGAACTCCACTCCACACTTAAATGCTAAAATCCCAAATTCAACATAACCCTATAAGTAAATCTTCCAAACAAAAAACACCCTGAACAAAAATAATGTCCTTTTCTTATGGGGTCATCAGGGGAAAAACAATATACAAACTAAAGTTGGATACTTTAACCTTGAAATCGCCACTTAAAACATTGAAAAGGGATTTTAACTACAGTCCATCTTTTAAAACTAAAATCAAAAGACAAAAACAATGCACAAAAATGCATCAAGGTGAGTACCCAAAAAGGACCAAAACAGCAGTTGAATACGAAACGACAAAAACGAATGAGAGGTTACCAGCAAGAAGAGTGCCGCGGCGATTGAAGGCAATACATTTCATGCAGCCATGTTCCAAGTACTCTTCGATGACTTCTGGAAAATCACCCTGCAATGGATCTTCAACAACACCACAAATGGTAAGACAATAATAGAAAAAAAAAAATGACATGCACTAAAAAAAAAAAGAAGATCATGCAAAAAAATAAAGAAAACAAACCAATGATGGAGGCATTCATCTTAGTTGCCCCAGAGAGGGTCAAGTACCCAACTGCCAAAGGTTAAAGAGAAGACGAGAGCAAACAGGGAAAGAAGGAGGGAATAAGTCAATAATTAAAAAAAAGAACATAAAAACATTGTTACCATAATGTCTATTTATTTGGTTTCAAACGAGGTTAGGTTTGAAAAAAAAAAAAAAAAAAAAAAAAAGAAACTCTAAAGATGTAACCGGGTAAAGAAAACATGAATAGATTATATGAATTGAGTAAATATTTCAAAAATATTTGGGAAATTATGACTGTTAATTTAAATTCGATACCAAATAAAATGCGAATATTTCATAAATCTTTATCCAACCTTTTTGTGCTTGGTTGGTCAAAACAAGGTTTAAAATTAATTTTGAGATATAAAATCTAGTATGTAGTTAGTTAAATATCAAGAATATACACATGAGTTATTGATTGCACTGTTTTGAAGAGAGAAGAGAAGTATATTGATGAAAAATAAATGAATAAAAGATATAATAAAAGTATAAATTATTTTATTAAAGAAAATATAAAATGGAAAAAAGAGTAGTAATAGTTTATTTGTATTTATAATTTCTATAAATAATAATATATAAAATACCATCTAATCTTGTTTTAGTCATTTTTTTATTTTACTAATCTCTATAATATATGTATAGGTTATGACAGTCAACTCTCTCTCATTATTATTACTTCTATTATAAATTATTTTCTATTAATACTTTTTCAATTACTTTTTATTAATGTAGACTCACTTATTTTCAGTATAAAAAGAATATATATATATTATTAATTTAAAATTTTCATAACAAAATATATATTATATCATCATAGATTATATTCGAAATAATTGATTATATATATATATATATATATATATATATATATTGATAAATATCATGAATAATTTTGTAATTAATCGAAGAAAGATAATAATGAAAGATTTTTTTTCGCATTTGAGTGCTTTTCTTTTCTCTACACTGTCTATATTTTAATAAAAGATTATTTATAATTAAAAACGCATATATATGAAAAATACATATTTGTACAATAATGAAAAATAATTATTAAAAGTTCTATTTGTGAACAGATACGTGAAGATATAATAATATAGAATTAAATGATATATTTTTTATGATAAACAATTACTAAAAATTCAAATATTATTTAGAATGTAATTATTTATGGTTAAAATGTGAGTATTATTTAAATAATAATTACTCCTGAATAATGCATTGAGTATTATTTGTAATACAATCACATTAAGCTAAATAAATAGAATTTGTAAAAATATGTCACAGAGATCATAAGAGTTTGTTTAGAAAAAGAGAGAGAGAGTGTTAGTGTCTTCTAATATATATGCATTTTTCTAGTTTACTATATGAATACAACAATGTTATCCTATCCTGTAAGGCTTTTAAGGTTTTACAAAAAAGATTTGGATAAGGTTTTAACACTTTGGCAACTAATAACTTCTCTTATCTTTTTCAAATGACAACTTTGATGTGTCAGAAAGTTCGTTATGAGTCTTTAATTGTTGAGAGCTTTTGAACTCAGATAATTTCATCTTCTTTGTGTTTTATGTATCATTAAATGTTATTTCTTTTTCAAACAAAATCTTAAATAATTGAAATACTTATCAATATTAGGTCAGATAACATCATGCTCAAAATGAAGTAATAGCGAAGATAGTACACAGTAGATAGTTGGATCAGAGTTGACTCATATTTGTGTTTGGATAAATATTTAAACAAAGCAATATGAATCTTGATATAGACTTACACTTTACGTGAATCATCTAGGTAGACATAAGATTTGGAACACAATAGTAAGCCTAAAGAATGTTTTTATTAAATACAATATAAACTTAAGATCTATGTACACTTATCGTCTGATAAATACTTATCTTATCAGAAAAAATAGAAACTACAAGCATTATATCATATCATCACATGAAACACATGCATCTTATATAATGTGCTTGTTTCCATAGCTCAACATTTTGAAATATTTATTTCCCATATTTTCTCACTTTAACATGATAAACACGTAATCAAAAGGATTATGATAATTTGACACATCCACATGGCGTGCCAACCCTTTAACAACTTGACGTGGCAATCACATGAGGGTGAGTCAACAAGAATAATATTATTTAATTAAAATGTCGTTGGAAAAGAAATTTGAAAATAAAAATAGGTTTTGGTGAAAGTTTGGATTGTGAATCTCTCTCTGCCGTTTAATTTATGTGGTCTTTTAGTGTCTCTAGCATTCACCTTTTCCATCTATAGTTATCATTCGCGGTGAGAGTCTTTTGTCGTTCATCTTCTCCATTGGTTCGTTATAGTTTGTGAGGGTATGTCTGTCTTTAATCTTCTCTAGTGGTGCAAGCTTTCTCCGTCTCCTCCAATCCCATAATACAATCTCACTCCGTTTTTTCAAGATGAAAAACCCTAATCTCATCAATTCTCTTTTTACGATTTCAAGTTCTTGTCTTTGTTTTAAGATCTTCTTCCTTTGACAACAACACTCCGATTCCAGTTTTTTCTATTTCTCCCAATAACCATAAGTTTTACTCTTATAGATTAATTCAAGATTAATTTGAAACACAATATAATAATACAATTTTACCATTTAACATATAAACAAAGACTACCAAGTCACATTGTCAAAAAGACAGAGTTGTCAAAGAAAATTATTATTTCAACAGTTGTGAAAGAATGATTTTTCTACATCAAAACTATTATACTGTTAAACTTTTACTCTAACCTTATTAAAACTATAAAACAACCAGTTATAAAAAAATAATTCTTTTATTAATTTTTATAATAACATGATTACATAATAAAAACACTTAAATTCAATCTCATTAAATGTTATGTATGATGGATACTTATAAGATACTATTGAATGGAAAAAGTTAATTAGGTTTATTTAAGAGATACAACTTCTTGCAATAATTTTTATGACAATTGAGACTCCTTTATCCTTTTTTTATATGTAATTTTGTAGAGATATAATTGTTTTAACCACCTTCTCAGTATCATTTCTATATAAGACTATTTTATATGTCATTGAATTAAATCATTTTATTATATGATTATCAAAACCATATGTACACCAGCTCATATCTATACATTTACATTTTTATTAAATTAAAATAGTTTAATTTTAAAAATATATAAGGTGATTATTTTTAAGTAAGAAAGTTATATAATTACTTTTAATAGAAATAGATTTTTTTCAATTACTTCTTTTATTAAATGAAAAATTATTTTTGTAATTATTAAAGAATAAAATTGTTTACTTATAAAATCAGACCAAAAACTAGTTACCAAAAATATATCTAGAAATGAAATACATAACTATATAATCTCTATATAATAATAGATACATAATCTCTCAATTCAAAATAACAATTTAGTTGTCATTGGTTCTTTCCTGATAAATATTCATTTTAAATTATATTATTTTAATAAAGATGCGAACACAAGTGAATAAGACTTAACAGGTAAAAAATAATTATAAAAAATTTTAAAAAAAATAATCCACAATAACAACTGTTATAATCACGTAATTTAAATTTATTTATAAAAATGCATAAGAAAAAATTTGTTCATTTAATTCCAAAATTTATTAAGACATTTGGATATTTTCTCTAAAAAAGTATATATATATATATATATATATATATATATATATATATATATATAAACTTTTAAAAACTTACTTATACACAATTTGATTATAAAAAATTAATTTTATATTTTTTCTTTTCTTAAAAGTTATACATAAAACTTTATGGGAATACATGAGTATTATTCAAGTTCATATATACTATCAAATGGTTAATGTTCAAATAATCGAACAGGTTTGTTGTTACATCCAAATAAGAACCTAGACATATCTAATAACAAACTTTTGAAAGGAAAAATCACCTAACCCTTTAACTTCTCTGAATCTCTAACAGTAACAAGACTTCAAACAAATAATAAGAATGTTTGATTTACTATAGAATAGATTCCTAGCTATCTATATAGTAAGTTTTTTTGTCAATATGTGACATTTTTTCCTCATAAAACCTGATAGCAACTTTTTTTATTGATGGACCTAAAACTTGAACCTTAGTATTCATCTTCATCAACCTTGATACCCTGATGATTCTTGAATTTGTCAGAAAGGAGTCTAACATAGTAAATAGAGTCATTCTTATGTCTAGTAATTATAAATATGTAAAAATTGAATAAAGATGTAAACAAGTTCCATTCCTTCACAGTAGAAACTCACACCCAACTCAAATTGTTGTATGAATTAAATTAGATCATTGAGTTAAATTAAACTTTTGTGATACCCTGATTAGAAATGGATTAATTAGATAACAAGTTCATACATTTCAAATCCAATCATTTTAATTTTATTACATAATAAATACGCAAAAAAAACTAATTATCTAATCATTCTTCCAATACCTCTTCTTGCATTTGGTTTCAAAATAAACAAAAGGCAATTACTTAAAAGATGCATTTTAATCCTGATGAAACATAACACTAAGGACGGGAAACAAAATAGCTTTGACCACACGATTATATATGCTCTAGTCTTGCACACAAAAATCTACAAGAACAAACAACACCCAATAAAGAACAGTTTTTTAAGTTATACGGACTTTAGTCAGTACTCTCTGTAAAGTAAATCATTATACTGCCTCCATCCAAGTGTAAAGAAAGGCAGAAAATTTCTGGCTAATAATCTGAGGAAACACAAAAATAAAACTAGACAAATCATTCACTTCCACCAGCAGGACCCACAAGAACTCCTTGAGCAGACCCTTCCTTCCTACCAGATTCATCCTTCACCTCAGCATCAGCCTTCCTTATCCTGATTTTATATTTAGCCTCAAACTCAGTAATCTCCTTTTTCTTCTTTTCCAATGCCTCATTAAGCCTTGCAACAACCTCTTCAAGACCCTCTTTATTTCGCTGCACTGCAGGCAAGACCTCTTTGATGGTTCTCTCTACAAGCACCCGTCCAATCATTCGATAGCATCGTCTAGATTGGTCAAGAGGCTGAATGGCATTGATGACCAATGTGTGCTCACTAACTTCCATCTCCAGTTCAGTTATTTTGGAGTAAATTTGGTTAAGCTCGGACCTCATAGAAGCATACATGTTTGCAACAGCTTGTTCATTTATTGGCTCCTTGCCACCTTCAGCTTTGGCCATGATTCTACACAAATGAAAATAAACTATCTTCAAGGTAAAGAAAGAGAAGTGTAATAGTAATAAACACAAGTATACTAGGAAAATATTTGAAACATCGACAGCTTTATCTTTCTTCCAATTCAGTATGATCTGTTTCTTTCAGTATCCAATCTATAAAGAGATACACATTAAGCTGCAATAACATCAATATTCATAATTCAATAAAGCAAATAAAAAAGATTGTTAAACATCACATGTTTTGCCTATATTTTCTTGTAAAAGTCCATATAAGATGAATCCCTATTGTAAAACCGACATTTTGTTTAGGTCTTTATTTATGCAAAACGCACTCTGGTAACAATTTCGTGTTTCACTTGTTCTCTCTTACAAGTTTGTGCCTGTTGTTCTGGGTGTTGATGTTGCATTCTCCTACTGCATGAACAGTCGTGTCTTTCTCAGCTCCTTTCTCTGTTGATTGTCCTAGACAGCCTCTGGGATCTCACTAGTCTCCCATTTCCTTCCTCTTGTTTGTTTCATAGATAGGGTGATGCAAGCTATAAACTAGAGGGTAGGGTCACATTATGGTTTTAGTTTTCTTTTACTCCTCTCTAGTTATGTTGGATGGTTGGCTCAGTTTTAGTCGGACAACTTTTTCTTTCTTTTATGTAAAAACTAACATATAATATAATCAGCTAGTGTACTCATAAGAGTATAATAATATTAGAAAAATATAAAAACTATTTAAAAATAATATATAGTATGATCCACTAATAATATAAAATATAACAATTTATCTAAATATAATGTGTGAACTTATTATGTTATTTATAGTATTTTAATATGATTTTTATACAAAGTATACTCTCTACGATTTGAGTTCTATGAAACTCTCTAGTGAGTCTAACAACCAGTACTAGCATTTTGCAAAATCAAAAAGGTATTCATTATCTAAATTATCAGAGAAAGGTATCATAGGTTCTCAAGGACCATTTACAGACCAAAGATATAAAGGCAAGATGCAGTGTCAGGTGGGCTGTGACCAACACTCAAAAACACTGTAGCAGCAGCCACAAGCCACTACTGGAAAGTAAGTAGTGAGTGACAGCAACCAAAAACTTCATAAATTTTTAAAAAACAGATATTAGATAGTCCAAGCAGCATTAAAAGTTTATATATTTCATTCAGGAAAGGAAATACCGATAGCAACAACCGATAGCAACAGACCATAAGGAACTAAAGAACTGTGCAGGAATGTGCAAGAATAACCAAAAGAGGACAAAAAATATTACATGACATGACCTAATCTATGAAAAAAGGAGAACATTCATAGATAGTGATTTCTTTCTGATCCCTAATCAAGCTGAGGGTGTCAAATGGATTAAAAAATCCCTAATTAGCTGCATAATGCTGGATGAAGGAGGGCTAGGTTACAAAAGCGGGAAATTGACACCTTTTTAAGAACATTATCCCATAACACAAAAATTAGCACAACAATTTATATCACAAATTTTCCATTAACCAGCAAAATAGTTAGCAGATTAATCATTACTGCAACTTCAGCAGTAAAGTTTAATCTTCAGATAAACCAATAAAAAAAAATCATGCAAAATCAATAAACCCCACAACTTCAATGACAGCAGTTTGACCACCTCCAACTCACTTTTATCTCAGTTTGTTAGTTATCGTGTTTGAATGTTCCTCGGTACCCTTCTCACCTAAGTTTGTCAATAAACTTAGTTTCAGCTCAAAGTAACATCAAGTTGGTTTTAAAGTAAAAGTACTTTTGATTTGTATTTTACAAGAGCAACATGAAGTACAAGTATTTTTTTTATCAATTCTGTCCAAACAAATTTTATTTCATTCACTTTTGAACAAAAATATTTCAAACATAAATCATAGTATACTTATATTTTCTATCAAACTTAAGTTTAGAACATACTTTTGATTCAAACTTGTGTTTGCAAGCCTTAATCCAAACATGCACTTTTTCAACAGTAAAGTTGCATCTTTAGATGAACCAAAAACATAACCATGCAAAATCAATAAACCACACAACCTCAGTAGCTTAATAACTAATTAAGCTTCAATAGTATCTCAAAATAAAAAAATAATCATGCAGAATCGATAAACCCCACAACATACATTTCAGGGCATATAATCAGATTTCCAATGCGAAAACTAAAATCCGATAAACACAAATATACCAAACCTGAAAACCCCAACAGTTAAATTTTTTCCATCTACGCAATGCCTGGTCACTCTCACGGAATCGAGATTCAATTGAAACTAAATGAATAATAGAACTTACGATATCGAAGAGGTTCAGAAGCCAAGGTCAAAACGCAGAAGGGATCGTCCTTTGCTTCTACCTCCGCCGTTGAACAGTGTTCCTGTTTCGGAGCGAAAAGAAAAAAATAACAGTGACGAGGGCTTTTTGTTTCCCCTTTCTCTTTCTTGTGTGTTATTGCAATTGCTATGCTAGGGTAGGGTAGAAGGGTATACAACATCAGCAAAAGATTCTGATCTTCCAGTCTAAAATTATTGGGGAAAATAAAATATAACTTTAATAACTATTTTGAATTAGGTCATGATGACAGAGTTATTACTTAGTTATGTTTTTATCTTTAAAATGTGGAATAAATAAATTTTTAATATTTTAAATTAAAAAATATCTTAATTTCTCAAATTTAGCAAAATATTATTTTACTTTTTAAATGCTCAATTTTAAATATTAAAAAAGTTATTTTATTCTTGAATTTAATGTTAAGGACTTAAAATTATTTTTTTATTTTTAATAGTTAAAATTTTCTTTAAAATAATTTGGATCAAGTGGAATAGATTTAGACTTTGTATTTTTAGGTCAATGTAAGACGGCTTCTTCCTGCACCTCCATAGCATCTTCCTGCACCTCCATAATAAATGTTAAAATACAATTTTGTCCTTTAAAAATATATTTTAAATCAATCATACATTTCACTCCATTCACTTGCTGACTACAAATCGACAAGTCATTTGATTTTTCGAATGACTTACGAATTGTGTAATCCGCAAGTCATTATGTTATTGGATTTCTCAAATAACTTACGGATTGTGTAATCCACAAGTCATTGGATTTTTCGAATGCTTACGGATTGGATTGTGTAATTCGCAAGTCATTCGAGGCTTTTACAATCCGCAAGTGTTCAAATTGTAGTTTTTTAGTGAAAATGTTATTTTTGCATAGTCCGTAAATGTTATATACTTACGGATGCTACAATCTGGAATGTTTTTTTATACACCTCTATTATTACGAATTGTATAATCCGTAAGTTTTTACGATTTTTAAATTACTTACGAATTACACAATTTGTAACTCATTAAAGTTAGAATAAATAAATAAATTATTCTATAATGTGATATTCTATAATGTGACTCATGTGAAATATTATTATGGGCATGTACGTGATTTAATAAAACTAAAAGGACATTTTGGTAATTATAAGAAGTGGTTTATTTAATAAATAACTGATAGGTAACCGATCTGATGGACATTAGTTTTATAAAGAACATAGGGTTTTGTCTCTGCAATATGAACGTTCTTCACAGTTAACCATCAATAACGTGTGTGGAGATTAAAGTGACTGAAAGAGATAGATTAGGTGAAAAGAGAATAAAAAGAATAGATAAAGAAAAGAAGGAAGATCTCTCATGGATCAAGGTAAGTTTCTCTTATTATCCTATATGTGAGAATCATAAATTCTGATGACCTGTTTATGATTAATTATTCTCATTATGATTTAATTTACATGTAGTATCAGAGCACATGGTTGATTGAATTTATGATTTTTCATTATGATTTTTCCCCAATCTTGATAAACCCTAAATTTGAAAAGTTTATAATAGAATTAAAATTATAAACACATATTACGTATGTGCGATTATAATTTTATTTTGATTGAAATTATGGGTTTGTCAATTTCTGCTTTCTCATGGATCAAGATTTCTTGAAACTTAAATTGTTTTTAATTAAGGAAAATTTGGGCATCGTAAGAAGTATGAATTGGTACTAAATCTACATGGGTTTATTGATTGATTTTTTAACATGTTTATCGTGGAACCCACTGATTGTATGCACCTTACATGAATTCAGAGCCATTAATGCATAGCAATTGCCAATTTTGTTTTCCGCGCATGGCAAAGATTGTGTAGCAATTGCCAATTTTGTTTTTCGCTGGTGGCAAAAGATTGCATAGTGTGTTGCTGCACCACTTTACGTGAATCAATTGCCTGATTTTCCTTAAAATTACATTAAAGTATTGATATAATAAAATTAATGAAACTTATTAAAGGCAATGTGGACCCCACTGGAAATTTCAGGTTTTGAATTCAATGCTAAGTGAAGGTGGAACCACTTACGTGAATGAATGAGAATCAATTTGGCTACACCTCCATTAATTATGATATATAGCCACTATCGTATATGATGCTTGTATGATTTAGGAGTTTGAAAGTGGGTATAATGATGTTTCTTTAATAATTATTTTCCGCTGCATTAATGATAATTAATTATGAATTGATTGATTTGTTGAAATTAATTTTATGATAGATTTGTAATCAACATCAAATCTTTATGTTTTAATTAACTTCAAATTAATGATAAGTTTATGTTTCAATTATCCATAAAATGGATGTTATATTATAAATAATTGATGTATGGGTTAATTGAAGTTCATTATTATAAGACATCAATGGATCGCTCAAAGGTTAATTAGTTGTTCTTATAATTAATGGACATGATTGTTGGTAGTGAGTATGCATTATTAGTTTTATTTATATATCCAAAGATAATAAGTTTTTCTAATTAGTGCATATGTCTTACCAAATAATGCTAATATTATAGCATCATTATGTTTTGTGCATTAATGTATCACCCAAAGGAGAACATTAGTATGCATATAATGTCTATTTGTTGATTGGAATTTGTTTAATGTATGACTCAAAGTATTAATGTTAAGTATGTGTTATTGCAGTATCTGTTCCTTTGTCTTTACATTCGCA
>Ga0209700_105874_pt1 | contig 19946 bp, 12 predicted proteins | sample SiratroredBW_FD_187528 | JGI IMG/M metagenome (GOLD analysis project Ga0209700, IMG submission 187528) | Root nodule microbial communities of legume samples collected from California, USA - Siratro red BW (SPAdes) (version 2) | ecosystem: Host-associated > Plants > Roots > Nodule | place: USA...
CACTATTAAGCAGAAAATCATTTGCAATTAATCAGAATAATAATCAGATCAACTATTCAAATTTCTAGCCTTTCTAATTTTTTTTTAATTTATTTTCAATTAATTTTCGTATCATTAATGGGCATCAGAAAAGGCAAGCAAAAAGAGAGGATGTGACATGGCAACACTTTAATGACAAATTTTATTTTATTTAACAAATTTTGAATAGACTGATTTTCTTTACTGTTTTTCTTTTTTACGAATTTTATTTTAACTTTATTCATAAAATAGAATAGAATCAAAACTCTTTCTTTTTATTTAAATAATAACACACATTTTTATTTTTATTTTATATTTTTTTATATTTTAGAATAATTTTATTTGCCCGGACGAAATTGAGTGTTGACATCTATACGGTCGGCTCCGTGAGCATAATAGTTAGAATAATTGAAGGTAGCTTTGTTGATTTGTGAAAGAGAAGAAGGGGTGTCTCGTTAAAACCTCCTTAGCCCAAAACCCTCCTTAGGAAAAAAAGAACTGTAGGTAGGAAAGAGTGCACCGTGTACAATAACTTAGCTGTAATAAAACTTAAGGTGATCTACATTCCACGTCCTGGGAATAGGTTCACCGCTTAGCTGTTCTAGCCGATAAGCTCCATTCTCTAGGTTTTCTGCAACTCGATACGGTCCCTCCCAATTTGGGGCAAACTTGCCCTCAGCCGAATCTTTCTGAGCGTCTCCGATCATCTGCCATATTAGGTCTCCGGGTTGAAAGGCGCGTGGCTTGATCTTGGAGTTATATCTCCGTGCTACGTGTTGTTTGTCGGCTACCTCTCATATACGGGCCTTCTCGTGCAGTTCTTCAAGCAAGTCAAGCTTTTTCTTCATGCATTCCTCATTAAGTCTTAAGTCCTCGAGTTGTCGGTGTAGAGTGGTTTCGCTTATCTTGACTGGTAGCATGGTGTCCGCTCCATAGGTCAGGTTGTACAGAGTCTCCCCCGTGGATGACTGAGGGGTGCATCTATATGCCCACAGTACTTCTAGTAGTTTGTCCACCCATTTTCCTTTGGCTACCCCGATTCTTCGTTTAAGTTGTCCTAGTATGACCTTGTTGGCGGCCTCTGCTTGGCCGTTCGTTTGTGGGTGCTCCACAGAGGTAGTCGTGTGCTTGATTCCTAGCTCCCTCAGAAAGGTTTCAAGCTTACAGTCGGTGAACTGACAGCCGTTGTCAGTTATGATTGTGTGTGGTATTCCATATGAAACTTTGAACGTTGGCAGCCGTGATTCTGGCTAAAGGTTCTGTTTCAATCCACTTGGTAAAAATAGTCAATTGCTACGATGAGAAATTTTCTCTGCTTGGATACCGGTGGGAAAAGTCCTACAATGTCCATCCCCCATTTGGCGAATGGCCAAGGAAATTGGATGGCTTGCAGTGAGACGGACAGTTGATGAATGAGAGGACCGTTCTTCTGACAATTTTGACATTTTTTTACATATTCTGCGCAGTTTTGTCGGATGGTTGGCCAATAAAAACCTGCTCTAATTACCCTAGCCACCAGGGTTTTTTGTCCACAGTGCATTCCACACACCCCGTTGTGAAGCTCCTTCATGACATATTCGGCTTTATCGCAATCGAGACACTTCAGTAGGGGGTTGAGAATCCCCTCTTGCACAAATCGTCCCTTATGAGTACATATCGGGATGCTTTTTTGATCATCACTCTATCTCGGACTAATTCCCCATCACCCATACTCTTTATAGCTCTTCGGATGGGTTCTCTCCAGTCGGCCATCAATACTACTGGGCTCTTCTCGATGTCGTCAGGTACAAGGACCGAGGGTTCATTTAGAGTGAGTTGAAAGATGGAGCCGTATCGGCCTTTTCCTTTGCCTAAAGCTAACTTTGACAACGTGTCTGCTCTTACATTGTCACTTCTGAGTATGTGCTCTATCTTGACGGTCTTAAATCGAGTTAACATTGCCAATACCTTTTGATGGTAAGCGGTGAGCAGTGCGTCTTTTACCTGGAAACTGTCGTTCACCTAACCGACCGTCAGTTGTGAGTCGCTTAGGAAAATCAGATGTTCGGCTCCCATGTCTTCGGCGAGCGCTAGGCCTGCTATGAGGGCTTCGTACTCTGCCTGATTATTTGACGCCCTGAATGCAAAACGTAACGACTGTTCCAGTCTTACTGCCTTCGGGTTTTCTAAGACTACTCTTGCTCCACACCCCTTCTTATTCGAGGATCCATCCACATATAGCTTCTATACCTGTCGGTCCTCAACCGATGAAAACTCGGCTGGCCTTGCAATTCTGCAACGAAATCCGCCAAACACTGTGCCTTAATGGACCCTCTCGGCTCGAAGGATAAGTCAAATTTTGACAACTCGATTGATCATGAGATCATCCGTCCTACTAGGTCGGGCTTTAGGAGGACCTTTTCTATCGGGTAGTCTGTCTTTATGGTTACAGGATGTCCTTGAAAATATGGCCTTAGTCTCCTTGCTGTGTAAACGAGCGCTAGGGCTGCTTTCTCGATTGCCTGATATCTGGTTTCCACGTCATGCAGCGTTCGGCTGGTGATATAGACAGGTTTTTACCCTTCTTCTTGAACTAGGGCTGAGCTGACGGTGTCTTTTGTGACGGACAGATGAAGTAATAGCCAGCTACTAGTCTTCGGCTTTTCGAGTATCGGTGTTGAGGATACGACCATCTTTATTTCATTGAAAGCCTCTTCACAATTGTGGTCCCACTTGAACTTTTCAGCCTTCTTTAGAGTTTTAAGTATAGGTCTGATCTTTTCTGTTAGTCGGGGGAGGAACCTGGATAAGGATGTCAATCTTCCCACTAACCTCTGGGCCTCCTTTAGGTTGGTCGGGCTTCTCATGGTGGAAATAGCTTCGTACTTGTCTGGGTTAGCCTCAATTCCTTTGTGTGTGAGCATAAAACCCAGGAACTTCCCCCCTTCGACCCCGAATACACATTTTGACAGGTTCAACCTCATGTTGTACCGGCGTAGTTGGGCAAATATCTCGGTCAAATCATCCAAGTGTTGGTCGAATGAATCAGACTTGACTACCATGTCATCCATATATACCTCCATGTTTCTGCCAATTTGCCCCTTGAATACTTGGTCCATCAGCCGCTGGTAGGTAGCCCCCGCATTCTTCAAGCCGAAAGGCATTACTTGATAGCAATAATTGGCGGTTTCTGTGATAAAAGTTGTCTTGTCCATGTCTCGGTCATACATGGGTATTTGATTGTAGCCGGAAAATGCGTATAAAAAACTCAGTATTCGGTGACCAGTCGCCCCATCCACCAACCGATCAATGCTGGGAAGTGGGTAGGCATCTTTTGGGCAGGCTTTGTTGAGATCTGTGTAGTCGGTACACATTCTCCACTTGCCGTTATTCTTCTTGACCAAGACTATGTTGGCCAGCCACGTGGTGTACTGGATTTCCCTGATGAGGCCGGCCTTTAATAACTTCTGCACCTCCTTTACAACAACTCTCCTTTTCTCTTCGCCCAGTCTTCTCTTTTTCTGAGCCACTGGTCGAGCTTCCTTACAAACCGACAATTTGTGTGTCATTATTCGGGGATCTATGCTAGGCATATCATCGGTCGTCCATGCAAACAAGTCCTTGTTATCAACCAACTTCTCTTTCAGCTTTTCCTTTTCGTCTTTGGTCAGGGCTTCGCCTAACTGTGTGTTCTGACCTTCAACCCCCAACTGCCATGCTTTCGTCATGTCTCTCGGCTCCATCCTTATCTCGTCGTTGACCCGGGGATCTAGGTCTGTTAGTGCGACCATTCTTTGGTTGACATCCCTCGTTATGGACGTGACCGTTGGCGTCAATCTCAAGCTTATAGCGTAGCATTCTCTGGTTGTTCGCTGATCTGCGTAGACGATGGCTACTTCCCCCCGCTCGGTAAGGAACTTCATAGCTAAATGAGGTGTTGAGACGATGACCCCCGGTAAGTTTAGAGATGGTCGGCCTAGAAGAGCGTTGTATGACGTGTTAATGTCCACTATCAAGTATCTTATTACAATGGTTCGATGTCCCCGGTTGACTCTTCCAAACTTGGTATATAAATCGATGTAGCCCCTGGTGTCTACCCGTTCTCCCGAAAAACCTACTATCTGTTCGTCTAAGAGAATGATGGCGTTTTCGTCCAAACCCATTCTCTTGAACGTTCTCCAGTGCAAGATGTCCACTGAGCTCCCCTGATCCACGAGTGTTTTCCTAACCTCACAGTTAGCTATCTCAATGGCTATGACCATTGGGTCATCTTGTCGGGTAGCTATATTCTTGAAATCCCGATCAGTGAACACTATATTGAGCATGCTTCTCTGTGGTTGGCTGCTTACCATGTACACATTCCGGATTGCCCTTAGGTGTCTCTTCCTTGCAGATCGCGTCGGTCCACCTCTTCCAAAACCTCCAGCAATGGTGTTGATTACCGTTCGGTTTCCGTCATTCCGCTCCCTTAGACTTCTTTCTCTTGACTGTTCCCTCCTTGGTCGATCGTTGTTTCTCGGTCTGAGACTCCGCTTTGGGGTTCTCGCCCTCTGTCGACCGTATCGTCTCCTCTCACCCCTTGTACGTAACACCGCAGGTGTCCTGCCTAAATCAGTTCTTCTATCCTGTCCTTAAGGGCTATGCATTCTTCGGTATTGTGGCCATGATTACGGTGGTATCTGCAATGCTTTGTTCGGTCGGCTCGTGGAGGTGAGGAGGATTTTCTTGGTGCCACGATGAGCTCAGCACTTAACGCTTCCTCTAGTATGCGTGCTCGGTCGGCCTTCAAAGGGGTATATTTCGTAAACCTGGGAGGTAGGGGCCCTTCCCTTACTTTCGGCGGGTTCCGATCTCTTTCTACTCGTCTTCCTTGGTTCTGTTCGGCCTTTGCCCGGGCTCGGAACTCCCTCAGTTCCTCGACATGCATGAATTGGGCGGCTCAGTGACGGAGTTCGTCCATGGTGGTTGCTAGTTGCATGACCAAACTATCGGCGAATGGCCCTGACCGGAGTGCGGTGGTTAAATAGGCCATTGCTACTTTGGGTAAGAGCCCGTGTATGTTTAGGGCTACCTGGCCGAATCTATCCATGAACGCCTTCAGGGATTCCCTCTTTTCTTGCTGGACGTTGACTAGTGCAATGGGTGTTAGATGGTGCGGTTTGCTGGTTGCGAACTGTGCGGCAAATTTGGTTTTGAGAGACTCAAAGGAATCTATTGCTTGTGGGGTGAGTTGTGTGAACCAGCTAAGGGCGGCTCCCCTCAAGGAGGCCGAGAATACCTTGCAGAATACATGGGTATCCGTCCTGTAGATGGATAGTTGGGCTACGTATGCGTTTAGGTGTTCGTCCGGGTCCGTCGACCCGTCATATCTATCAAGGGATGGGTTCTTCATGGCTTTAGGTAACCGGGTAGCCATAATTTTGTCTGTGAAGGGGTACTGGGCAGTTGTGTTTCCCGTTATTGCACGGGAGATTTCCTTTCGCACAACCATTCGGCCTTCTCGTCGAGTAGTTTCCCTTCTCTTGCTCTCATGTCTCGAGTGCTCTTCTCTGTGACTACCATGTCGGAGGCTTTCTTTACAACCCCTACGATGTGAGGTTTCCCCGCGGCTTTCGTGCGGTACACTTTTATCCCCACGGTTGTGGTGCCGAGATGTTTCCTCCCGACTCTCACGCTGAGAGTCACATTGCATCGAAGGGGCCACGCGAACTCATTCCTGTTCTACTCTATCCAGCCTCTACCGAAGCCTTTCGTTTTCGATCTGCAGTATCTCGAAGCCGCCAATCTGGCGTCTTCGTTCTTTCTCTCCTAGCCTCCGAATAGCTTCGAGCTCTCGCATTACTTCGGCCAGCATAGCTACTGGGTTCCCTTTGCTATGGGGCTGTTGGCTCTCCTGATTTCTTGTTATCACCATTATCTTGTCGAACTGATCTCAGCCCCACGGTGGGCACCAAAATGTTCTTGTAAGGACCGGTCAGTATCCACAAGTAACAATATCTTCTTTACTTTGTTTGTTAATCATCCTAATATCTTCCTTGCTTCTGGCGATCTCTGCTTGATCCCTGTCCCGGATAGTGGGTCCTGATTGCACTCCGACGCTCAAGTTAGTAACAGTCAAAGTGAAAATAAGATAAAAAGGGATATCTTTACCGTCCCTGTTCTATAGGGACACCTTGTCTTTTATAGTGTTTGCATGAGCTTCAAATAAATGGACCTATTGGCCTATTTGAGCTTGCCTGTTTAATAAGTGTCACGTATCCTGATATAGGTTCCATATTTAAACACTTGATGTAAATGGCTTTGATCGGACGATTCTCGATCAGCTTCCTTACCGTTTACCAGTCGGTCGGTCACCTCTTTAGTATATATATATATATATATATATATATATATATATATATATATATATATATACACTACGCAAATAAGGTAAAAGATTTGAAAAAAAAAAACTACACCGTATATATAGTATGTGCGATACGTACGTATGCATATACAAAGCATTGAGAACTATTTCATCCCCATGTTTCATCCTGTTTCACAGAGGAGAGAAATTTAATTTAATTTTATAGGAGAAAACAGGGAAAACGTTTAATTCGGAAAAAACTATTGAAATTCTCACTTTTTGTTTTCTTTGTTAATTTTCCCTCCATTAAAACGAACAAATTGTGCTATTGAATTAATGTTGTGAGGTGTTAAAAAATGTAGGTGGTTGCCGAAAGTTGAATTTTTGGACGGAAGAGGCTTCTTTGCTGCAAAAGATAATTGTTGTTTGTATCAAAGATGAATCATTGCAGTATAATTAATGCATGTGTGATGTGGAAGTTCAATTAGCTCAAAATTTGGGGTTTAAGCTCAGCTTAAACATTCTTAATTGGTGTTGAAGGTAAGTCAGTGCACAATGGCAGCGACCCGAGGTTGCTGTTCTGTGACTTTACTCTAATTTGGATAAAATTCTTTATCAAAAAATTGTTTTTAATTTATAAATGTAGATTCAAATACGTTTTATGATAAAAATGAGGAATTCAAATTATCTAGATTAATGCACTAACCACGAATTACGGAATATATTTGCCTCATGCCTTCCGAAAAGTGGGACATAGATTGAATTACGGAAACTAAATAAATTAGAAGAAGTTGCGAAAATATCATATTGAACTGTAGGTTCATCTGCGAATTAGTTCACCTGAAAACTGATGTTGATGATGATATGTTGTGAAACCACTCTAAAAAAATCTTATTTATAGAAGTAATGAGACATTATTGAACTGGGAGTGCCACTTGACAATGATATGTTACTATTATGACGAAGAGAAACAAAATCTTTATATGAAAGACCAACCTCTTTCACTTTCTTTTCAATGTATGTGTTTCAATTTGTATCTATTTTCTTTATTATTTTTTCTCAAATTTATTTATGTTATATTCATGTTTTAATTATTAATGAAAAATTCTTATTTTCTCTTCGATAAGTAATGAATTATTAAATTTACTTCTTTTAATAAATAAACTTATTTTATCCGTCATAATTAATACAAATATTTTCATAACAAAAATAAAGTTACTTTAATATTTTAAATCAATAATTGATTATGATCATTGTTACTTAATGTTTATAAAAATCCTTAATAATAATAACAAATTTAATCAAATTAAATTTCAAAAACAACATCTAATATAAATTTATATTAAAATATTACTAATATTTTAAATTATTCTAAGTTTAAAATTTATTCATTTTTTCAATATCAAATTAGTTTTATAATAATATTTTGGGTAAATTCATTTTAGCTTTGACTTTATTGGGGTAAATTTTGAGGGGAATGGGATTAGATAGGTAAAAAAAATCGCAAATGCAAGATTACTAAATGATAAATGGTATCAAACTTTAATGATTGTCTTTATATATAAAAAGAACAGATTTGAAAGGAAAATTTTGGCAGGAAGTACCAAATCACCAACAAAATTCTGTTCATGCTTACTCCCTATCTAATGTAAATGTCTTGTTAAAAACTGTAACAACAAAGTCTTGACACTACCCATTAATGCTAAAGCTAATTACAAAGTTTATTGATGCCAATGCCTCAGAATTGCTTGATAATTGAACATGAATAATTTTCTTTCCAGAAGCTTCATAATGTTCAACCAACACCATTATTGTGTTTTTCAAACATGGACCTATCATTAAAATAACACAATCAAATCATTTGTCTAAAAAGTTTGGAGTTAGTTGTTATAAAATATTGGAACATATAAAAAATGTTGGAGTATAAAATATTACCGAAAAGCAATTTACTTGACTCTTTGATGTCCTCAAATTGTCCACCAGCTCTGCAATCTCAAACTGCTTCATCACTGTAGCATGAAGCACCTGCATTAATAGCACAAATTATAAGACACTACAAAGTTAACAGTCATAGATGACTGATTAAAGTGTGGAGAAATACCCTCTTAGTCTTTTCAAGGTCAAACTCAACACATTTAATTCTATCCAAGGAACTCATAAGCATTTGATCCTTCTCCAAAGGTATGCCAGCAGGTTTGTGGCTAAGTTCCCCAAATGTTTTTTCTAATGTCTCAAGTCGTTGTGTAAATTGATGAATATGATTCCGTTCAGAAAGTGTTTCACTAGCTGCTGCAAGGCTATTGTTTTCATGCTCCATGACAATAGATGGGTAATTATTGTTCTGCGTTCTCCAAAATTCTAATCTTAAACTGCAGAAGAACATCACTATTCTTTCCAAAAAATAGATAAGCACCCTTGACACATTTAAGATATTTGTTTGCTCCACTTTTTCCTTAACAAAGCTGAACCAACTTCTGACAGAAGTACCTGTAAAAAGTATGAACTTTGTGTAAACCTGTTAAGGAAAATACTGATATACTTAAAAGTGAAATAGACACAATGTGAACGATGGATATGGTGTAAAAGGGCATATAACAAATGTCTCGAACTTGGTTTCCACATAATATATATAAGAACACACAAATGCTCCAATAACTTCACACTAACAGTACCTGCATCTTCGGTATTTTCCATACAAGTTATATTCCCTGTGTCATCATTTTGCAGTGATTGTTCCCGAGTAATGTGAAATTCATCATTTTGGAGCACTTTCTCAGCTGCAGAAGCACTATCATCACAACTGTAGAAGTTATCTGCTGCTCTAACCTGCAGACAAGTCAGTCTTCTGAATGATTAAAGGCTCAATATCAAGGGTTAGAAGAATGAATTAGACTAGGTTCTGGAACTAGCTTCTTCATGAACTGGTGCTAAACGAGGAAAAGTGAATCTGCTTTGACTGATGGACGAAAAAGAATCATCAAGATCTGACCCGGACTCTGCTGTTGACGTATCGCTGCACTGCCCCTGGAAGATGAGAAAGGGAAGTCAAAAGCATATAATTTTTAGCTGAAAATAATATATACAGAATCATATGTGAAATCCTAACCATCCATGTCAGGAAGATTGAGACTTGCCTTCTGGGAGCGTATCCAGAAAGAGTCTGAATTCTGATGTTCATTCTCCACATTATGAACCACCTAAAATCATAACACCTAAATTAGCTTCCCAATACTAGTCCAATAAAATAAACAAAAACAAGAGATAGCAAAGCAACATTACCTTCATGATATCCGGATCATTCCATGGCCCTTTACTAGATCTAAGACATCCACCTTCTCCAGGACATGTACATGAACCACCCAAAAATTCTGGCAACTGGCTGCATAGAGATTTACAAACCATAGATTAAACAACAATTTTTATTAGAAATTGTAAACAGTATGAGAAGTGCATACCTAGAGTCAATGATATCCAGTAATTTACATGTAGACTTAGGTTCAAGAACCTGCAAAAATTAGGTTAGTACATAATATCAGTAGGACTTCATGAAAAGGCATATGAAATGTTACCAGCCAAAAGCTATACCATTCACCTGTATCTTTGCAATGGTTTTCGCATCAAGAAACTTCTGTGTAGCAGGCCAAAGCATCCTCTTAAAGCCGAGACCAGCATTGATGATATACATTCGATGTAATGTCTGCAAAGCATGTTGATGATTTTTATACACACAGGAAGACGAATGGAAGACAAATTGCTTTGGAAAAGGGAAGTATGAAAACCTCAGGATAGTAACTGTTATCTATTTTTGTGATGGCAGCCAATAGACTTGCAGCAGTAGGAGAGAAATTTTTTATTCCCTGTATTACACACACAGAGCATCAAGTTCAAAATTGAAAAATGTACTAAAAATGAAGAAGATCCTGAAATTGAGAAATGGCTGATTAAGTACAAACTACAAGGCGTGCATACACCATAACCATGTTTCATTGATTAGGCACATAATTTCAGAAAAAAACTTGAGAGTGACACAACTTACCAAGCCCTGTACGTCCAATATTGTAGTGGTTGATGAAATCCTTCTCTTGGCTGCAATGGAACATGCTGGAAATTTCTCTTGCAGAGCCCTCTCGAACTCTTGGACATGATATTTCAAATATCTATCTATTGTGGTGATACGCATCAACCGACTTGGATGAGCTCTTCCCAGCCTTTCGATGTAAACTGGTCTACCTTCCTTGTCAACTCCATGATACCCTTGAGGGTAATGCTGCAGTACTTCTTCCAGCTCTTCAAATTCAAAATCCTGCAAATATCACAACACCATTAGACTCAACCAACCAAGTCATGTTTCAACACTAAATTACCCTAATACAGAACACATGCTTGTTCTAAAATATACAAACATCACACCATAGTACGAATCTGTTTTAAGAAAAATTGAAAGAGCTACTTTTATTTAAAGATCCAAACCTGGGAAGTCACTCATCTGATAATGTGTCAATCTGTGATGTGACCAGGCTATAATTTGAGTAAATCAAAATTAATATCATAAATATCTACTAACTTACCTGTGGTGTCAAAATTTTAATTAACTTTATCTCAGAAAATGCAGCAAAAAATTAATTATTTCTTCAATTTTAGAGTGAAATAACTATCAGTGGTTGATTCTGACAATAGAGGTGTGTGGACCTATATATACTGATAGCCAATAAATAGTTAACCGACACCCACAAGCGAAAAAAACAAAATCACCTAACCCATCCGCCGCACAATTAAACGCCACATTAATCTTCTCAAAGTCGCTGTATTCATGAATCCCTCTTCGTTAATCATTATATTTTCAGAGTCATTATTGAGAAATTATAAGTAAAATAAAAAAAAAATGGAAAGAACAAACTGATGTTGGTCCACCCAAATAAGCTTGTTTTAAATATTTATTGGAAAGCAAAAAACTTTTTTCTAAATATTATATTTACACTAGCACAAAAGTGTATCCCATGAACTTAGTTGAAGGTTGAAACAACTTCCTACCAAGCCCTCAACGTTGAACTATAAATCATTTATTGTTTTTCAGTACTGTATTAAAATCCCTTATCCTAGCATAATAGTCAAACCCTTAATAAATTACCTGGAGAATAGCGTCAGTTCCAAATTCTTTTCTCCAAATTAGCATTTCTTCCCACATCTGCATTGTCTTCTCCATGTTAAAGTCTCTTGCTTTAAGAAACCTACCACCGACCAAAATGCCCATTCAGAGGAAGTGAGAGAAAGTAATTAAAAAAGATAAGAAAAGAAAAGAAAAGACAAAGACCTTAACAATGCATGATAATCATCTTGGGTGGGAGGCATGAGCCCCTTCTGCAGCAGTCTCTGACGCAATTCCTGCACCGCAGATTCCTCTTTAGCGTCTCTCACATCCTCAATGGGAACCCTGAAGTCTATCTTCCTCTTCCCTCGTTTCTTAAGCGAGTGCGTGAATCTGGAAGATGCATTTATGGCCTTCTTCTTCAAGCTTCCAATTCTGAACCTTCTTCTCTCCTCTTCCCAATTCTCACCTTCAACACCGCCCCCTTCTTCCACCCCTTTCAACAACAACACCAACCCAAATAAAAAAATCGAAACTTAAGAAATAAAATAATAAAAAGGTATAAAATTGGAGTGAGTTGAGTTGAGTTGCATTTGCATACCTGACATCTGATAGTGTTGTTGAAGGTGGAAAAGGAAGGAAATAGAGGTATTAGAAGAGAGAAGAGAAAGTTAATAATGAGAGTGGTGTTAGTGTAAATGTTTGCAGGTTCATGCATACATAGGAGCCATTAAAAGGACAACATTAAATGACAAAGGACAATGTGTGTGTTGAGGTTGTGGATCTCACCGGAAGAATATATAAGGTTTTGTTTTTGTTGTGGGGAGAAAGAAAGAGAAAAAAAAAGGAGAAAGAGAGAAAAAATAATGTGATGGAAGGATGTGTCAACCAGCACGCTGCACATAACACAGTATAGGCACTACACATCTGTAAGAGTTGACACGTGTGGAAAACAAGCATGCAATGGTAAAGATCAAATCTTTCAACTTTTAACACTTTCTTCTTAAAAAAAACTTCACAATCGCTCTTCATAAAATAAAAGCATATTTTATTATAAATTGGTTTTAACAATTTGTGGTTCTAAGATTTGGGAGGATTTGCGTTTTGTTGATGTGAGAGAAACGATAAAATTTAAAATTATTTTAGGAAGCCAGTTGGAAATTATAAAACAGTCATTTTTATAAAATTATTTAATAATTTTATAAATATATTAAATAAAAAATCTATAATATTTACTAAATTATTTTTAAATTTTTATAATTTTTTTTAAAAATTTTTCACATCTTATTATTTATTCATTAATTCAAATAACTTTACCATTTATACATAATTAAGTCAAATTCTTTCAGTTTTATTTTTTCAAATATATTCATTCAACTAAACAAATTTTTTTTTTTTAAAAAAAAAAACTTCACAAATCCCTCCTAATAAAATAAAAGCATATTGTACTATAAATTTGGTTTTAACATTTTTTGTATATTACAAATAATAATAGCTGTCTTATTAAAATAATTTTGTTTAATTTCGTTTTCTAAATAAACGCGTATCAAATTAAATATTTTTCATAATAAACACACTTTTCATCTGCAATAGATAAATATGGTCATAATAGCTTTAGAGACAAATTAAACATTACAAAATGAATACTTAGCCGAAACTTGAGAGCATAAAATGATATGATTTTAATTGTTAAAAGAAACTAAAGTAGTACCAAATACAAAAGATAGTCTGTTTACGTCTGGAAGTTTTACATTAAATGTTGTATTTATTTGTAGAAAAATTATTATTAAAGTGAAGTCTACTTTTACAGCATTTTCATTGGTCAGTCATACTTGAAATCATAATTGTTTCCAGCTTCCAAAATTTCTCTATTAGAGTGTGTTCACATGAAATAAAATTGAATGCGGAGATTCTTAAATAAAATTTAATGTGAAAAATATTATTAAAGTGCATGTCACAAATAACATATATAAAAGTTAAATTAAGACTTCATTTCTTATTCAAGTGACTCTTATAAGAAAAATAATTAAAAGATAAGTTGAAAAAGAAAATATATTTGACGATGAATTATGATAATGACTATTATATTAATATTAGATTTTTTTTATGATAATTATCACCATGTTTGGTATCTTTTCATTCATATATGTATATATTTTGATTACACTAAAGAATGTTGATAATTGGATGATTGATTTTATTTTATATATATCTTGATAAAACATAATAATATTTAAATATTTATTTGTATGTGTTTTAAATTGAAATATGAAAAGTATGAGAAAAAAATTTAGATATTCATCTATTATTCCATCATTTCATATATTTATTATTATTATTATTTTATATTTTAAGATTAAATAATTGAAATAACATGTTACTGAATGATTTCTCTTGTGTAAATTATTTATTTTAAAATATAAAAAAATTATGAATTTGAAATATATATATATATATATATATATATATATATATATTGATAAAATATAATGATATTTAAATATCTATTTGTACATGTTTTTAATTGAAATATGAAGAATATGATAAGAAAAAATTAATATTCATCTATTATTCAATCTCATATATTTATAACTTGTTTTTATTTTTATATATTTTGAGATTAAATAATTGATATAACATGTCATCAAAGTGATATTTCTTGTATAAATTAATTTATTTTAAAATATAAAAGAATTATGAGTTTGAAATGTGTGTACACATTACTCAACTCAAAGATGGATTAATATTAAATGTGCACGGATAACTATAACAATTATTCAGTTTTTTGAGTGTAAATATTACACAATCTCAAAGGAAACGCTATATTAATGTATTAAAAATATTTTGAAATGATATTTATTTGTATTTTATTTTAAAACTGGTGTGTATATTTTTATCTATTGTTCTCAACTCATATTTTTTGTTTTAAATGTCTAATAATAATGTTTTTATAATTTTTTAGTAACGGATCTTGACTTTACGTTAAGGAAGGATACATTTGTCCAATCTCTTATATATGTGTACCTCTAAACCTAGAAGGAAAATAAAATTATGGAAGAAGTCAAATTAATGATTATAAAAAAATTCAATCCAAAAGCATTTCAGAGCATAACTTTTAAGAACATAAATACAATTAAGGAATTCCTAATAGAAATTGAAAAGAAGTTTGTTAAGAATGAAAAATATAAGATAGATACATTCTTTGTAACATGAACAAATATATATATATATATATATATATATATATTATTTTTATTTCAATTTTTGTTTTTACAAATTATATATATAAATGTATATAATTATAGGTATAATAAAATAATGAATAAGATTAATATTTAGATTAGTCAGATGTTATCCTTTCGGCTTTAATTATCTTCTTTCTTATCACTTCTTAATTCCCGCATCACTGAGCTTCTCGGCTTTCACTTTCTTCTTTCACATCACTTCGCGATTTTTGCTTCAATGAGTATTTCGGCTCAGACCTTCTTCTTCCGCATCACTTCTCCGTTTTCATATCAATGAGCATTTCGGCTTTAAACTTCTTCTTCGTATCACCTCTCGGTATCTGCATCAATGAACCTTTCCGCTTTGACCTTCTTCTTCAGCATAACCTCTCGATTTCTGCATCAATGAGCCTCTCAGCTTTAACCTTCTTCTTCTGCATCACCGCTCGGTTATGAGTCTTTCGGATTTGAATTTCTTCTTCTGTATCACCTCTCGGTTACCGTTTCACTAAACTTTTCAGCTATGACTTTCTTCTTCCACATCATCAAGTCTTTCGGCTCTAACCTATAAGGATCAATTGTAAGCTACTTTCTATGTAACTTTTATTTATTTTAAATTCAAGTAATAAATAATAATAATAATAATAATAGCGATAAAAATTAAATATCTACTTGCATTTAATGTTCAGATAAGATTAGATAAACTTATCATCATTTCACCATGCCACGTCAATTTACTTTTACCTTAACACTATCACCTTCACCATTAGAATCCAACTAAATTCTAACTAAACGAAATCATAGTAATGATTACAAAATGAATTATAAATAGATAACATCCAGTCACAAGTTCGAACACAGAAAAAAAATATTACAAGTTCGAACACAGAAAAAAATATTACAAAATTAAGAAGAAGTTCGTGTGACTTATTACAACTCTTGAAGGTAAGAGAAAGGATATATATATATATTACTATTTATTTTCAATCTTTGAGTCTACAAACTTCTAATTATTTATCAATTTTATTTATTTATTTTTTAAATTTCAATATTACTCTTTATACTAATTTTAAATTATAATTTCTTTGTATTTTGCGTGGTGATTTCCATTATTAATTTTTACATGTTATGATTTATTGGAGTACTTTTTGTTGTCGGAGGATTTATTCCTTGAGAATTTAAACGGGTAGAAGTTGTATATCATTGAAGTTAATATTATGATTGCTCATTTATCTTGACTATTTACTACTATTATTCACAAGTCACTCAAATTATTTCTATACGTACTTATGGTAATTTATTCAAAAATGAAAATTTGATATTCCTAAACTTTCTGAAATATTTATCATTTATCATTTTTATTGTTTAAAAATGTAATTATTTTAAAACATATATATATATATATATATATATATATATATATATATATATTTTTCATTTTTTTTTTTTTATAAAAATATATTTATTTTAAAATATATATATATATATATATATATATATATATATATATATATTACTTTCACGTTTTTTCTTTTGCACATCTAGATTCTTTAATTTAAGTAAGCAATGGACGCCCCTAACTTTCCTCACTCTTTTAGTGCGGATATTGTGGCATACTTTTATGGAGATGGTTGGAGTATCAATGTTGTAGAAAATTCATTATCTTTCAGGGAGATCGCTTACTCAATTTTGACCTCCATTCAAAGTCCTAGAATTCCCCTGGTTTTAGATGGATCAGTGGTGGTCTCTTTTTTCTTGCCTCCAACAGCTCACAACATGGTGTTGATCTTTATCCAACTCACAACACCAGTGTTGATCTTTATCCAACCTATCTGTAAAATATATAAAGATTGTATAAAGGACTGTAATGTAGTTTTATTTTGTTGTAATATAAACATTTTGTAGAAATTTAACTTAATGTAATGAAAATTTTTGTTTTACATATGTAGACAAGTTAATTTTATTGTTTCCTTCTTAATAAATGATAGATAGATAATATTATTATGTGAGAATCATTAGTGATTTCATTACAGTCTCTAATGAAATCACTAATGATTCTCACATAATATTTATCTATCATTTATTACTTCTCTAATTAATTGAAATTATTATAGGGATGAGCTTATGGACCATATTTTGAAGCAAACAATTAAGTTAAGGTATGTAAATTTTAAATCTATAAAGTACACTCTCTATTGAACCCAATCTTAAGTTTCTTGAAACAACTTTTAGAATGGCAAATAAAATATTTTGAAATTTTATAAACGTGAAGTTATTATTTCTATTATATTTTTTTATAATAATAAATTAACAATTGGGTTACTCGACACTCAGTCTCTCAGCCTCTTGATTTCTTAACTCTCGACCTCTAGACCAATCACCTTAGTGCATTCAAAATATATATATTATATTATATTTATATACATATATACAATGCTCATAATTTTTTATAGATATATAATACAAAAATTAAATTCTCATATTTTTATTATTGAATATTTTTTCCATTGGTTAAGTTTTATACATTTATTTGTCTTTCACTATATTTTAAATTAAGTATATGAGAATTATTGGTTAAGGAAAAAATAGAATCCTTTGTTTCATTTTATTAATTATTTTGGGACATCATACTCTTGACAAACCTAATTTCAAAGAAATATATGGCATAAAGGAGTACATTCTAGAGATGTTTCATATTACTTCAAAAATAAATTCACTTAAGTTAGAACTACGTGACGATTTACTAATGCATTTAGTCCCAATATCCCTCTTATGACACAATTAGTGTAATGTGAGTTATAGTTTCCGTAAAGATACTTGGTATCTGAATTTGTTCAAGAATAGGAAAGATTGAATCAATATAAGACAAAAAGTGTTGGTGTTACCTCTACTTCAATGAATAAGAGTAAGGGACTATGAAAAGGAGAAAGGATAAGGAAGTAGTAAATGCACCTCAAAGGAAAAAAAATGAATCTTCTTTTGTTGAGTTTTACAGGTACAAGTTTTATATCTCATAACTAAGTTGACTTTTGTATAAGGAAATGTTGGTTATTTTAAGATGTCAATTTTGTAAAGGGATACCTAATTAAGGAATTTGTCTTTTAAGAGGAATATGTACATTTTTCCACATGTGTTATTAGCATTGTTCATGATCTTTTTCCCAACTTTGTTCAAGATACAGATCAAGAGAATCTAAAACCTTTTGTGCAAGAAGTTGTTCTAGAAGAACAAACTCTTCCTCCCCAAGAACATACATCATTAAGAGAATTCAATAAAGAAAGGGCAATGCATTTGACACATTTTGATCTTAAATTATATTAGATGGATCTAAAGACAACATTTCTCAATGGCAACATTGATGAGACAATTTATATTATGCAACCAAAAAAAAGTTTGTTTCAAAAGATTCAAAGGTTTAGTTTGCAAACTTAAGAAATTCATCTATGGGCTTAAGAAAACCTCTCATCAATGGTTTTTCAAGTTTCATGTGATTACCTCATTCAATTTTGAAGTGAATTTAGTTACCATAAGTTTTATCGGAGCAAGTATTTTTTTCTAACTTTATATATTGATAATGTTTTGCTTGTCAACAAGAATATAAGTTTATTACATGAAATCAAAAGATTTCTAACTAAGAATTTTTAGATAAAGATCTCGGTAACGCATTTTGTATTGGACATAAAAATACACCAAGATTGTTCTTAAGGTACTCTTGGATTTTTTTTAAAAGGGTTATATCAAAATTATTATAAAAAGAAATAACTTGAAAGATTGTAAACTAGGTAATATCTTTGTGGCTAAAGGAACAAGTTTAGTATTGATCAGTGCCCTAAAAATTCCTTTGAAGAATAAAATGCAAAAGATTCTTTATGCATTAGCAATGAGTCTAATGTAAGCTCAGGTTTGTACATATCCAAATATTGCTTACGTTATATGATGTTAGGTAGATATTTGAGTAATACAGGATTGAATCATTTAAAATGAGTTAAACTTTTCATGTGGTACTTACAAAGAACATAAAACTATATACTCATATATTAGAGGTTGGATAAGCTTATGATCATTGGATATATTGACTTCAATTATGTTATATGTCAAGATTGTATGACATCCACATTAGAGTATGTATTTCTAGAGATGTTATTTCGTGGAAAAGTACTAAAGAGTCTTATATAGCTTTTTCCAACGTGACAATTGAGTTCATAGCACGTTATGAGGCATCTAATCAAGAAATTTGACTACAAAATTTTGTTATAGATCATGTATAGTTGATAGTATAGAAAGACCAATTAAGTTATTATGATAACTAATTAGCAGTTCTATTTTCTAACAACAACATATAAATGTCAATTTTTTGCTTATTAAAGAAAAAAATTGTATGAAATATATTAGCACAAACTTCATGGTTGCAAATTCACTCACTAAAGGATTAATCTCCAAAAGATTTCATGAGCACATTACTCGTATGAACATTATCTTTTTAAGTGATATTTAGTATTAGCGGGAGTTTGTAATTGTAGATGTTTTCATGACATAGACATATAAATAAATAAAGTTTCGGTACATTTAAACTCTGATTTTGTTATGGTTTGATTTAACTAAGGTTTAAGTAGAACCTAATGGAATTGGAAATAGGTATGTTAAAATCACATTATATGAAAATTTCATATTACACATCCATATCATGATTCATCTTATTCATTTGTATCAATATATGTGATCATTAATGGATTTAACTATGACAAATAAAGTAAAAAACGCTTTGATCTTATGTGGTATGATTTTTGGATTGAATTAACGAAAGCTGGATTTGGTAAAATATAATATATAATTATAAAGTTACATATACAAACCAAGTGAAGATTGTTGGATTCCTAATCTAACTGAAAAAGTTTTCAAAGTTCAAGAGGGGGGGTGAATTGAACTTTGAAAACTTTTTCTTTTTTTTTTGAGACAGTGAAAACAATTTTCACAAACTGAAAAGATTTAACGAATCTCCCCCTATTTGATGAAGACATTCCAGTGTGTGAGTGGTATTTGATCTGCAACTGCATAAGAAAACTAGTGAAAGCAAAAAATCTGTCATAGTCTTGGTAGCACATAAAATCAGATTCTTCCATTCATAATTGCTGTCAAACATGACGATATACATTTAGCACAGGACAGCAATACAAAATTACATCATTTTGGAATGGTTAAAACAGAACCTAACTAAGACAGAACTAGTTTAACAGCAGCAGCAGCAGGAATAAATCCTGATCAAAATGGTAAACCTACACCTAGGTAAACCTAT
>Ga0209700_105876_pt1 | contig 19938 bp, 18 predicted proteins | sample SiratroredBW_FD_187528 | JGI IMG/M metagenome (GOLD analysis project Ga0209700, IMG submission 187528) | Root nodule microbial communities of legume samples collected from California, USA - Siratro red BW (SPAdes) (version 2) | ecosystem: Host-associated > Plants > Roots > Nodule | place: USA...
AAAACCAAAAAAAAAAAAAAAAAAAAAAACTGTTTCTTTGAACTCACCAGACTTAACTGTAACCCCCCTTTGCCCAAAGCCAAATACTTGAAAATGCATTCTTCCTTGATAAACCACACTTAGACACTCGGGGTGTTTGGTAAGGGGGTTCTTTTAAGTTTCCCGACCAATCTTAGGTTGAGAGTGTTAAACTCCTTTGTACAGACCTTATTACTTTTTCAATTATTTTGGTGGTAGGGAAAGCTTACATAAGGTATGATATTTACAGGTCTACTGAGGAAAGACATACTAAAAAATAATTCCTAGTCAATGGAGGCCAAAACAATTGTGGTTAGATGTTTATATGAATCTACTTTAGTCCCACATTTGCCAATTATAATGCATTATTACTTTTAGTAGAATATTTGTCAATTTTCTTTGCATGTCCATTTTACAATTTCATAATTGATTTTAACTGTTATCCTTATCTTTAACCATAACCTGCTCGCTTAAAAAAATAAAAACATAGCCTGCAATTCCATAATAACCTACGAGCTGATTTAGCAACACACTAGTAGTAATTCTTTCCAACATTTGAAAAGAGTGTTAAGGAATGTATTGCTAACATTCCTCTAACCTTCTTTTATATATCTGAGAGTTATACTTTAATACAATTCATTTCGTGCTTCATAAATAATATAAATAAAAACCAGCATAGAAATGAAAGCAAAAGGGAAAACTAAGGAAACTTAAAACATAAAATGACTTTGAAATGCTACTACGGACGACACAAGAAAACAACTTTACCCATAGTTGACGCAATCATAGATGAAAAGAGACCTAAAACGCAGGCGAAAGGTAATGAAATGGCAAGAGCACGAGGGCCCAAATCTGAAACCTGGTAAACTAGAAACCATTGGGTCAGGCAAACATTTCACACGTTAAAATGTTAACAAAGGAAGACAAAACTAGAATAAATAAATGAAGTATATACAGAATTATGTCCAAGTGCTCTCATACAAAAAGTATTGTAAGTGTGGCCTTAAATATTAGTAGTAAGTAATAATAGGCAAAGAAACAATATTTTCCTTTACTCCCCAGAACACACTTAGGTAAACAAAAATGAATTATATGCAATAATTAATGAGTAAATTGAATAAACTATAAAATGCAAAAATAATAACATTTTGTTTAAATTTGGTCCTACAAACTACCTAAATAAAGCACTTTTTTCCAGTCCTTCAGCACCAATTATGTGCTCCCTGTTCTTTATGCCTCAAAATAAAGAATTTTTCCTACATTTGTTAAGTGAGAAAATTGCTATACCTCCAGTAAATGAGTTAATACTTTTAAATCACCAATTGACTACAACAAATTGGTGAAAATAAACTTTCATAAGCAAGTTTCTCATATATATGGCAATGTGACCATTGGATGCAGCCAAAATCATAACTTGATGCATGCAGCATTTAGCCAGTCACCATAAATTTCATTGCAGTACAAAGAAAAGCATACCAGTAGTTGCTCTAGAAAACAAAAGTAAGCAAGCATGCTGACCAATATAAGTACTGGTACATCCTGCCAGATCCTGTCATGCGTGAAACAGCCAGAATACATTACAATTAGAAAAGAAGATCACTGGTGATATGTCATAGGTTTTGGTAGAGCTGACAAGAAGATATTTATGTCATTTTAGGAAGAGTATCTTACATTAACATGTTACATTACATGTACCATGTTCGTACTTTTTTTATTTGCTTTAGTTTTTGAGGATTTCTTATCCTCTAGGTTTTGACATGTTTTTTCTCTTAAAAACCAAAGATAAAAACATAAATTAAAAGAAATATATATGATACGATTGTTCAAATTTTGACATAATGATAAGCGCTCAATTCCAACTAACACTCCACAACAAAACAGAAATAGAGAAAGGAAGAATCATCATTTTCTAGAAGTACCTAGACTGATCCTTTTCCAAATGTCTATTCCCAAAACCTATTTGAGCAGAAGTTGTGTTAATAACCACATACCTTGCCATCATGTTATCCATTTGTATCTTAAATAATGTTAGTCCTACTAAGTCTTAAACCACCTCCTTACAAGTAAAAACATGATTATTGTAGGGAATGATGAAATAAAGAAATTGACTGTAACTCAATTTGAAATGAAAGACCTACTTTTCCTTAAAATAGAGGTTGTTTATTATCAAGAAGTAAAATTTAAGCCTAACTCAACCTTACAAAAGCGGCTTGTAAAGTAAGGTTTGCATCCATTTATATTGAAAGGTCTCATCTCTTAGTTGATGTGGGATCTCCAACACACACCCTCACGCCGGGACTGCTCAACTCATGCGTGGGACTATAATGTTTAAAGGTGGTTCGATAACGGCTCGATAGTGGGTGGCCCAACAACCGTGCTAGGATAGGCTCTGATACCATATCGAGAAGTAGAATTTAAGTCTAACTTAACCTTACAAAACCAGCTTGTAAAGTGAGATTTGCACCCATTTATAAACTATTGAAAGGTCTTATCTCTAGTCGATGTGGGATCTCCAACATTTATTACAAAAATGAGACTTTTATCTTCGAAAGAAAATATGTACTTATCTTCTCAAAAAAACAAGCTAGGAAGTAGAACTTCATGAGTTCCTATTGAACAAAATCATAAATTGGCAGGTAGGTGAAGTGAGCTTCCACTAGAAAAAACCCAATATCAAAGATTGGTAGGCAAACTTATTTATGTATCACAAATGAGTTCAAACATTGTTTATGCAGTTCAATTAATGCATGATCTGAGAGAAAGACAGTACTCTCTAGGAAAGAAGACACTTTGACCCTAAAGATATATTTTAATGGAGACTATGCAAGTTCTATTAGTGGTAGAAAATCTACCATTGGATACTATGTGTTTCTTGGAGAAACTTTGGTGATACTAAGAAACAAAAAACATGATAGAGTATCTCGTTCTAGTGCAGAACTCAAGGTATGTGTGAAGGACTCTGAATGAAGATCATACTTCATACGTTAAAGTAAAGGATGAAATCCTTATTCAATTGTACTATGGTAAGTAGTCAACCATGAGCATTGCCCATAATCTAGTCCAACATAATCGAATCAAACATATTGAAATTGACAAAAACTTCATAAAATTAATCTTGACAGGGGCGTAGTGGTTACAACCCATATCCCTGCAGGATTTCAAATAGAAAATATTTTCACTAAAGAACTTCCTCAAAACAAATTTCAAGATCTTGTAAGCAAGTTGAGAATGAGTGGTATTCATTTACCGACTTGAGGGGAATTGTTGTAAATAGCATATTATTAGAATAAAAATATTCTTAATATCTCCATAGTAATTAGGAAAAAATATCTTAAAAATCTTCCTATTCATTTCAACATGTTTTTATTTCCTTATTTAAAAGGTTTTTAATTATTACATGTAGAGACTATGAGACTTTGATGTGTGTGATTGTTATCAATAAAATAATTCTTTACCCTCTTGTATAGTTCAAGTATTTTCGTTCAAATAGTGATAAACAACTTTTCCTCCTTATGAATTCAAGGGAGTTTTCCCTTGGAGATTTTATATCTAAGAAATGTTACTATTTGGCTTCTTAGGGTAGGGTTAAGATAAGAGAACCACGCAGTTAAATATTCTACCAGACATCTCATACTACTTACTTGATGTGGGACTAAGACACCCCGTAATACCTAAGTTCCATGCAGGTTATCAAGCAAGGTACCCTTGAGCGTGATCCCCGGGGGCTATGGTATATTCATGGTTCACTTGGATATGTTATCTCCATTGCCTAGGTCAAGAGCATAGAGGGGGAAGTTTCTTGGGGTTATGCTGCTCTATAATACTTTGGTATAGTGGAGAACTCTTGGGCGAGACTTAAGGACCGAAAGTACATCTAGTTCACCAAACTCCTTATTTCTATGTGTATGTTTTATTTTGTTATATGGGATTAAGGGTTTTGGACTTAATATTTTGCGATCAAAGGTTTAGCACTAAAACTTTTTCAAAAGAACTCAATTAGCCTCCTTCAAGAGTTATTGAGGTCACTTGGTTAGGATTATTCTTTGTAATCCTTTCCTTGTATTCTTTATTTTCCTTAAAACGAAAAGAAGATGCCAAGCAATAAGAGCATATCTTACTGCAACCTACTCATATGCGTGCAAGTAAACTGAAGCTGCAGCGTTTCATCATAACAACCCCAAATTGTTAAGATCTACAACTTTATATAGTTTTATAATCAGCCCAGCAGCCCTAATATCATAGATAAACCAAATAAGATACTTGGACTTCTAGCCTTGTATATTCTAATAGATGTCAAAGTCTGGAACACAAGACCTATCGGATAAATATGACAATAACAATTATAGTTTAAGTGCTAATTGAACACACAAATGACAAACACGGACATAATTAATCATACCTGTAATAAACTACTTCTGTCTGCGGTGGCACATATGTTGTCTGCCTAATAGTAGTTTGACGACTGTAAATTTTCAACAGTGTTACAGGGAGGTTTTGGACATCCTCCTTGCAGACATCACAGGTCCTGTTTCCCTTTATACTAAACCACTTCACTGCACATTCCTGGTGAGCAAGTGCAAGATCACCTTTACAACTGCATTCCATCTTAAGTGTATTCCCTCCTTCCTCAAGCTCCACCAAACAAATCCTACAAACTGCTTGTTCTTCTGGAATATCCTCAGTGGCATCTTCAATGGCTGAAAAGGAAAGAACAGAGTGAAAACACACAATGGAGAACCAGGACAGATTTAAGCATATGGTTAACAATACCTAGAGAACAACGAGAATAGAAAATTGATTAAAAAAATAATCATGGTATGAAAAATTCCACTCTCTTATTAACCTGTTGCTATTTAAATATCAAGTAATCCTAACTCACAGAAAAAGACAATCTAATCTATAAACCAAACCCTAAAATCAAAATTGAAAATTAAAATTAAAAGTTAACATCATTATAAACTTCATTCAGGATTATTATTTCTTTCTTTAATTTGGAGAGTCCACTGCAAAAAAATGAAAGGGCTTTCTTTGGATTATATATATCCAGGAAACCTCTATTTCCTTTCCTGTATTAATGTTGCTACTTCCATTTAATTTATGGTTTGGATTATATGGTTTTAGTGCTCAACTCGATATCAATACTTGTTGATTGTCAAAATGACAGAACATTTCAAATTATGCATATCATGAAGTCTAAAAAGGGCACATTTAGAAGAAAACTCAGTAAATTCCATATATTTTGCGGCATTACCTATCTCTGGAACGAAACCACCATCAGTTGAGTTTATACGAACAGTTTGAAGATGTGGCTTTGCTGAAATTACACGAATCAAGCCCGTGGAATCTGTAACCCTTAAACTAGTGGTTTTGCCATTAGCTGGGACTGAAAATGATCGAGTCATCGGCCGAGGAACACCCATTTTCTATACAACAAGGAAAAGGCATATAGTAAGCAACATATGGTATTTTTCACTTAAAAAATGTAAAAAAAGTAAGTACAGTATACAAGTAGTTGTTTTGGCCTTGAGAAAAGAATGAACAGTGGAAACATACACTTGAACCAGAATCACACCGAAAATGTCTTCCATTTGCATTCTGTGAAGCTGAAGTTGCAAATGGAGTAACTGGTAATGAGTGTGCACCTTTTGTTGATGGGGAGATGACCTTATTTTTAAGAGATAGATGAATTGAAGTGGAAGGTCTATCCAAAGGAGCATCTGATGAGGGAGTTTTAGGAACTATTAGACCTGTCCTTTCAATGTCCTGGGAAGAAGTACTTGTCTTGATGCTCCTCTGAGGAAGTAAAGTTCTCATTGAAGACCTGACTTTGGCTGAATTTGGCCTTGGAGGAAGTCCTCTAGTGGAACCAGGACTTGATCGTGAAACTGAAGGACCATCAGTCTTTGCAAAAGTAGAAAGTGCGATATCTAAGGACCATGCTGGTATTTGCAGTAAGGATAGATTAGGTCGTCTTGACTGAGGTATCTTGGGGACCTTGTCACCCTCTTCATTTCCAGTACATCTCTACAATGTCATGCCATCAAAGTAAATTCAGAGCTGGACCTCTCACAATGGCATGGTATTATAATTAATTATTACTTTAATCTATCCAGTTAATACTAAATGGCTAAAACATTGGTAATCTAATGCTAATCAATTGGCAAAAAATAAATATAAAAACAGAGTATATTGCACTGCCACACCTAGACTCATACAAAAACAAGATCTGGAATGAAAAATTAAACGAACAATTAAGTCAGAACAATTATTCAGATCAAACCCAAACCAGAGTTTCTTCTGCGAAACAAAAAATTTATTTAGAGTAACCTGGGAAGGATCTGGCAGAAAATCAGCGTCAAATTGAAGTTCAGCATCAGCACCGTCACCTCTCTTTTCCATCCAAAGAAACGCTTTGGCAAAACTGTTACAGTCTCCGCATCAAATGCCGAAATGGCATATTGTGTGTTATATTTTGATTTAATTATGATTAGCATTATAATAATGGAAGGAAAAGGAGGTGACAATGATGATACCGATCGGAAGAAGGGTTAGGGTTCCTTTGATTCAGATAATTAATTAATTAATTAACGAAAGTGGAAAGATTATTCACTTTTTTGGAGTTGTTAACTCAGGATTATTACCCGCCAACTGCAACTCGTGACATGCCAACTTTATGATCCTTCCACTTCTCCCACGATTCTCCATTTTACGTTTTTTCTCTTTCCTTACTCTGCACTTTGCTCACACACACTTTTCTTCGTCCTCACAGGCCTCTTTCAATTATCTTTTTTCATGTCTGTTTCATGTCACAGATTCACAGCGGCGCCTCAAGCTTTTAAGAGGCCTCGAATAAAAAACATGAAAACTTTTTTAAATTAATAAAATAATTAAATTATTATATCTTTATTTAAAATTTATTTTTGGAACTTTTTATAATATAAAATTATCTATTAAATTATTATAATTAATTTTATTTAAAAGATATTTTTCAATAGATAATAAAGTTAATTTAATTTTTTAGAGACATTATTGATCTTAAATAAGATTTTATTAATTTAATTTTTAAAAAACTTCTTTTAGTTGAAGCAACTGTAATTGTTAACATTATTCTATATATGTATTTGGAAAAGAATTAAGCCATCAAGATCCAATAAATTATTATGTTTCAAATATTTTTCATTCAAAAAAGACTTATCTAAATTTTCTAATTCATTTTTTTTTTATTTTTATAAATTTATCCATAACCCTTTTGTGATTCAACAAAAAGTTTAACTTTTTTTTTTTTGAAGTTTTGAATAACCTTATTCAAATTTTCTAGTTACCATATTTGTATATTTTTATATAAAATTAAAAATTATAATATATATCACACTGAATATAATTTAAAAATATATAAAATAAGTCTAAGTTAAAAAGATAAAACCTGATTGTCAAGACAATAAACTTGATTGTAGAGTTTCAAGTCTCCTATTGTCATATTATCTTTCGATCTTGTCCTTTGGTATGTCTTTAAATATATAATTTGTAACTTCTAAATTCTCTTATTTGAATCTACATAAATTATTTTAAGATTAATTAAACAATAATGAAAAATAAAAAAATTTGGGATCAATTGATTAATCTCATATTATTTTTTAGCTAATATTGATGCACTTAAAAGAAGCAAAAGTGAACACAAATTCTTCCTTAATCAATCTACTGATCAAAGTCTCCAAGCATAAATGCACAATATTGAAAACAAGTTGAAAAATGGAAGGAACAAAGTCACAGAGGAAGAAAGGAGATAAGTGAAGAAAGAAGGAGAGAAGTGGAAGAGTCGGACAATGATAAGGATTCCTAGACTGTTCAATTTTTTTAAATATTATTAATTTATTATAAGAAAGTTTCAAGAATATTATTTATTAAATAGTATTTATAGTACCGATATAAATTTAAAGTCATTAAATAATATTTATAGCACCAATGTAAACTTAAAGTTAATATTTAAATTTTTAACAAAAAATTTGTTAGTATAATTTTAAAATTAGATATTTTTTATTTTATAATAATATGTGAGTATTAAATTTTTTTGAGACCTTGAGACCTAAAGCATATTAAATTTTTTTGAGACCTTGAGATCTAAAGCATATTAAATTTTTTTGAGACCTTTGTGACCTTGAGGCCTAAAGCATATTAAATTTTTTTTAGGCCTTTAAGACCTTGAGGCCTAAAACAGTTGTTTTACCTGCTTGGGCCTTGAGCCACCCCTACAGATTTAATAAATATACATGAATAATGAGATGCCCCTTTTCCTCATCTTTGTACCATGGAAGAACTCATCTTCGTGTGAACAACTTTTTTTTTAAAAAAAAAAAAAAACTACTTAAAAAAATTTATAGAGTTTAATTCCTGTGTATTATTTATTTGTATAGTGTAAAAGTTAATAAATTCTCATTTATACTTTTTTGTTTTGAATAAAAATAATTATTGCTTTTAAATATTAGCACAGCTGTATTTTTATTATAATTTCAAAATATTAAAGTTCAGTTACGCTTTTAAGTATTATAAAGAGTTTTTATATCCTCATGTATATAATAAGTTTATTGATCTGTTTAACAATTATTTTGAAAAAATATATTAATGATGGTTTCTAATTAATTACAAATTTTCAAATTAACCTTTATATAAAAACAAAAGGTGTTTAACATTTAGTTGCTGTGCTTCAAACTAAGACAATCTAACTCTTCATTTTATTATTACTTAAATAAATATTAAAGTAAATGCCGAATTGGTTACAGATTCATTTTCATGAATTTTTAGTATTAAGATTTTCATTTTATCTCTCCATCATAATATTTTGTTAAAGTATAGTTATTATTACTAAGTTGACAATCTTATCATATATTATTACAAATTTGGTATAATTGTCAATCTAAATAAATCAAAAAATAGGAGTTTAATGGTATTTGTTCCCCTTTTTTTTCTCAATTAACTAGGTTCAGACGTCTTAAACTGTGAATTTTGAAGTTGATTTTGGAGATAATAATTAAGTATAGTATTTTCTTTGATATTGTAATAGAAAATAATGGGGTTAATTAACTTATATTTAGGTGATAGCCTATTTCTTTTTTTAGCTCTCTGAGGTTTGAATGGCTCGTAAGCATGTAAATATTAAGGATTCACGTTTTATTATTATTGTTTTTAATTGTTTTTAAGCAAGGAAATGTGTAATAATTAGTTATTAAATCTATATAGGTCACTTTAAAAGTATTAGGGTCGTTCTAATTGAATAATTTTAAGGGATGTGAAGACTCGATAGGGTTCAAATCCTTTAAGGCTACAAATATTATGAATTTATGGCATAAATGAAAAAAAGGGTCTCTCAAATATTTGAATTCAACATAATTTTACAATGATAGTTAAAAGTTAAAGAAATTTTTTAAGTAATAAGCAAGTTTTACTATTTTCAGTACCTAAATTTATTTTTGCAATTTTATGTTTGGTTTTGTATTGAGCGATTATTTATATTTGTCTTACTTTTTTTAGTCACTTGCTTATTTTACCCAGAATTATATCATTCCAGATAAACATGTTTAGTGCCAATGTCAATACACAAGTAAAGATTCATAATAGTGAGTCAAAAAACAACTAGAAAATATTCTTTATTTTGGAATGTATTTTATATGATGTAATGTTTTCTTGTGTGCTCTTATACTTCCTTGTTTTAAGTTTAGGTGTACCAAATAATATTATATAAAAATCAGTATGTATAAACATTAGTTATGCCATATCGTGCAAAAATTTGTTTCATCTTAAATATCGTTATTCATATATCTGTTGTTATATATGTTACTACTAAATTTGATCAAGGTGTTACATTTTATTTAAGGAAATTGTGTTTAAGAGGTTGAGATCCTCGCATAAGTAACATTTTAAATTGATTTGGCCAAATTAGTAGTTGTTGAGAATCTTGTTTTGTTGACTTTTGGAGATGTTAGTGTTTGATTAAGATTCTAAAGTAATATTTGACACCTTCTAATTGTATGATAGACTTGAAATTTTTGTTAAATAGAGGTTTAATGTGATTTAGAGATGATGAAGTTGGTGTGAATAACTAGTTTATTTTCATAATTTTAATTATGTTGTTGGATTTGGAATTTAGTTGTAGAGTTCTTCCAAAGGGGAGGGGTTAAGTTGAGTATACTGTGAAGTAAGAGTAATTCATAGTTTTTGTTTGAAAATAATATGTGATATGGGTCTCTTAATCTGTATTTGTTTGTTAGTTTCTTAATTGCTATCAAAATTATTATCTTTTTATTTTATTTTTCAAATGATTAAATTACACTGGTGAGATAGAAAAATAATTCAAGCTAAGATGAGTAAATTAATCTAACTTGAAGAATTTTCACATGTATAATAATTTTAAGGTGGTAAATAGTTTGAAATGAACAGTAATACTTTAATACTATTATTCACATTTTACACTTATTTAATACTATAAAATATTATTATTTTATTAATATATAATATTTTATTAATATATAATATTTTATTAATATAAAGCCGTGTGAAATGATGTTTTTTCCAATAATAATGTCAAACTAATATTTTTCTGTTTGAACTTGGTCTGTTTTAAAAATTTTATGGAGATTTGGTTGACGAAGTTAGTTGAATTACAGTCACTCTTAAATTGTAATGATTCTTTAGGAAATTTTAAATATGTGTTGAGGTATTGGTTTGACTCAGGTTTATCTCTTGTAAAATTTTAGTTTTTTGCATTTTCAAATAAAATATTAGTTTTAGTTTTATCTTTCTCCTTTTTTTTTGTGGCTTTCGCTTGTTTGTTATTGTCGGCGCCTTTTTTTTTTTTTTTTTTTTTTTTTTTTTTTTTTTTGTTTTTTTTTTTTTTTTTTTTTTTTTTTTTTTTTTTTTTTTTTTTTTTTTTTTAATTTTTTTTTTTTTTTTTTTCTTCTTGATAAACTTTTCGGTTTCATTCTTAGAAATACAAGTTTGTTTCATTTTAACAGATAGGGTACCATTTTTAAGAATATGAAAGCTTTGAAACTAGTTGAATTTTGATTTCCGTTAGTCTCATGTTTCTGCATTATTGAATCATGTGTAGATTTTTTGTGTAACTTATTTGAGATAATGTTAAAAGAATGAAATGCAAATATTCAATCATCGAATTCTTCTAGAGATTTCTATTGAAAAATCTGCTCAATGAATAGAGTCTTCGCTTAATACATCATAACTATTAGAAAAATTGCTAATATTACACAAATTTCACTAATTTTTAAATCACATAGATGAGAATGTTAAAGGTCAGCTAGTGACTAAGGTTCTCATATACTATTACTTATTATAGTACGTACAAAATGCTAACATAATTTCTTGTAACTATCATGTATATATTATGATATTGAGTGAAGTGTTACTATCTTATCAACATTTTCAATAATGTTTTTTAGAAGTCCTCAAGTCATACTAGGTAACTCATTCAATTTATAGGATTATAGATAAAACTAAAAAAGTGATTTAAATAAATAAAAAATTATATGATCCCATTTTGTATTTTAATTAAATTACATTAATTGTTTGTTTGTTTTATTTTGTGATGATCATGTACATCAATCATGAGTGATTATCATAAAATATTTACCCTAATTATGTTTTGACGTGATATGTACACTAACACCTAACCTTTCATCTTCTTTCTTCGCTATTTGTTCATTAATGCAATTCTTTTCCAGTTTTTTAAAATAAAAAATAATTTTTTTACTTTAAACATAGAACACTGCTTTGAAATGTTTTCCCAACTTAACCTCCACTGAAAGGAGAAAGTAACCCTTTTACTTATCTGTTTGATTTGATGTGATTATCTATTACTAAAGGAGTTAGGTCAGGGTGCAAATTGGAGAGGGAGGAAGAGGAAGAATTTGGGTGTGGTTGCAAGTGGGGAGGGAGAAGGGGAAGAAGAGGTTGGTGTTGAAAAAGGGAAGAAATGCAGTCCAAAAGAAGAGAAAGGGTGAAAGGACAAATTAATTTTAAATATTAACATATTTAAATTTAAGCAAACCAAAATAATGAAAGAGGCTTAAAAGCCATTTACCTAATTTAGTTAATTAGTTAAAATTAGTTTTGCTTAGATGGGTGGTTTAAAATATGAATTGGAATATTCTACTTAAAGTTTGGTAGTACAAAGGATTCTAAATTTATACCCTCATTACTTTCTTTTACTAGTTGGTTTTAATTAGATTTGGGACAATATAATTATATTTTATATTTTAAATTTGATATTTAAAGCAATGAGTATGGAGAGAGAAGTTAGTAAAATAGAAAGAAAAATGAAAAAACAAATATATATTTAATTGACTAGAATTGTTGAGGAAAGTGAGTGGAAGGGAAGGAGAGGAATTGGAATTTGAATTGAGTGGAAGAGTCAAAGTCACACACAACAAAACACAACACTCACTGCTTCCTAGATGCATCCTCAGATTCATGCATTGCATTTCCCTCAACACAACACACACTCACTCACCCCTCTCCTCAAATTGCAACATCCATTTACAAATTGAAGATTAAGAGCTTAAGTATATTTTTGTTTATTAATTAATAGAATAATAACAATTAAAGGAGAGATGAACACGTGGCCCCTAAATGAAGGGCCAGGATGTTGAGGTGAGTTGGTAAGTATTGAAAGCAGCATAAATAGCAGACCATTGCACACTTTTCTTCCTTCCTCACCAAACCAAATTCTGTTTCCCTCCTTTCATCACTCATGCTACCATGTCTCGCCCTATTCCTAACCATTTCTATCAACAAACCCAATTCTCCGCCGCTCCCTCTTCTGTTTCCGAGGCAACAACCGTCACAACCACCGCCGCGCCGCCCCAGTTGAGCCCAGAGGGCGGAGTCTCCAAGCCCATCAGGCGGCGTTACCGGGCCTCCAGGCGAACTCCAACGACTCTTCTTAACACGGACACCACCAACTTCCGGGCCATGGTGCAACAGTTCACCGGCGCTCCTTCTGCGCCTGATCTGTTTGGGCCGCCACGTCCACTTGCTGTCAACCCTAATGGGCTCATGTTGGCCCCTTCTCACTCTCTTCCGCACCAGCAACACCTTTATCAGCAGCCGCAGCAGCAGCAGCAGCAGCACTACCCAACAACATACACAGAAGGAGGAGACAACGGTTTGTTTCAGAGACTGAGCAACCCAACAGCAACAAATGATGAAGGTGGGTTTTTGATGGAGCACGCTAGGCGTTTCTTGCCAACTTCGTCTTCTTGATCGTCCTATAGGAATGAAGGAGGTTAGAAGTTTGTTCCCACTGAGACTGAGAGCGATATGTGCAAAGCACAAGAGAAGTTTGGATAGTTAGGTGCTAACTTTGTTGACCAACCCTATCGGTGTCAATGTGAAATGGAATTTTGTATGTCTTTCTCTGCTGTAGCCACCAGAAACCAGCTATATGTTTTTTCTTTCTTTTTCTTTTATTATTATTTCGATGATGACGAGGACGACCATGTTGTGCTTCTACATCTCCTTCTGGCTGTTGCCCCAGCCTTTTATTTCTTTTGTTTAAATCTGTGTATTTGTCTTTCTTTTATATTATTATTAGTTAATTGGGACCCCTCTCTTTAGGGAGTCCTAGCCCCATTATATTTAGTTTAATTGTTTAGGATATGGTCGCTTGGTTAAAGTCTGCCAACCAATACTCTTTTACGTACGTTGACTTGCTTCCTTCTTATTATGACTCTCTCTCTCTCAAACCTTATTCATACACTTCATTTTATATTAATTTATGTTAATTCATCTTATTAAACAATAATTGTTGGACTCTAAGCAACCTATATTGAACACACAAGGGATGGATACAAGAGATAAATTTACACAATAGGCCATGATATGATAGAGAGAAATCATTGATGTTAAGCGAGGTGTGTAACATGGAGTTTCAAATGTTATACCCTACATACTTTTTTATATTTTCTTTTTTGTAAAATTAACATAAAATTTTTATTACATATCAATAGAATTCCTAGTCTCCATAGGTTTTGGTAATGTAAATGTGAAAACAGCCTTCTCATTATTACTTCGAAAAATTACATTATCATCTGTGCTTGCACTAACTCTTTACTCATCATAAAACAAATCCTAAATAACTCTGCTTGCAATAGAAATGTCAACTAGTTTTGGGGAAAACCATGGCAAGAATAAAGTATATATAAACTTAAAAGGAAAAATCAAATAGGCTTCAATTTTTTTAAGAATTAAAACTATTTTGGTAGTTTTAATTTTTCTATAGCAAATTCTACGTTCAGTAACTTCAATTCCATGTGCATGAAAAATATTGGAGGAGAAAGATTAATAATCCCTTGAATAAGGATTAGTCTCCAAAAACCGGCCAGGAACACCCTGGGTTTAAAATAATCCAATAAACTACCTTGGAATTACTTGTTTCCCTTCAAAATTCCATGATAAAATCGGAACCTCTGAGCCCATGAGCCTTAACGAATTCACAGGCTAGATCCGGGTAGGTCAGTATCTTTTTTTAATCCAGCAACAAATATCCACGTTATTCGGTATTCAAGAAAAAAAATACTTCTTGTTTTGACATTATAAAATTAACTTTTATATTTTTTGAAAGTGCATGTGTTTATATCAGTCAATGATTAAGATTAATTTAAACACAATATGAATTACGTTTAAATTCGTACGATGGATTTTACTACAAGAAGTCATTCCAATACGCTTCGTCTTTTGTTAATGGGCAGCATCTTAATAATACATACAAGTACTCTCTCAAGTCATAATTACGTAAGAAAGCGAGTGACAAGATGATCAAAATGTATAATCCAAAATTACGTCAATAAAAAGGTCATGGTATTTTTCCCATCTAAAATTAAGCATATGCACAAATAACACTTTCACGTATACCAGCATTCAACACGCAAAATTTTTTACCACACCAGCTAAATGAAAGTTTCCTTGTGCAACTCCAAATCCACTATCCAAGATATAATGCATATAATGTTACAGATATTGCGTGGACAGTGCTATTGACATTCTGCCGAGAACCAAACAATCCATCCAAGTATACCTACTTTTTGTTCTCATCTTTTCCATTATTTTGAGGATTAAGCTCATCATCATCGTAATATTCTTCAAAGAATTCTTCATCACTGTCATCCTCCTCATCATAATAATACTCCTCTTCGTCATCATCTTTATCGTCCTTGCCATTTTGTAGACGAAGTGTGCCATCACTTGACTGCTGACCTCTTAACCTCTCTTGAATACGATCCCTAATTGCTGTTCCCTGTTTTGTAGAACCAAAAAGACACGATGAAGTAAACAAGTAGTTTACATACACAAGAAGAGTTACATAGCTTTTTCACATAAATTTGCTCACCATCTTGTGGCAACCTTCTTCAAACATTTCCAGAAATCCAGCAACCCAACGATCAGCATTTTCCACCCACTCATTCCTATGCATACCAGCAGTCTTTGCAACAATTTGGATCTGGATAAACAACACAAATATACGCATCTTTACCGTAATTCAATTAAAAAAACAAGTTTTAATGTAGGATACTATTATACATAAATGTTGAAAGGAGGATACTTATGTCCACAGGACAATAAGTATTGCATTATTATAGAAAAAACCTAGGCTTTCTCATGCTCCTTTCTTAAGGAAATATTACTATGACCAAATCCGACCTAATTTTCCCAATCATCCAGATCTACATTTAGCATAATCAATAATTTGAAAAAGCTGCTTCCTAATACTGATTTTTGAAACTATTGTTACAGATCTTGTAGTCTTGACATGTTGCAAAAAGAACTAGTAATAGAGACAGACTTAGAGAAAGAAAGAGAGAGAGATGAAAAAATATTAAGATAGTATCAAATCTCTATTTTCTTTTACAAGACAACTACAGTAAGGCCTGTCCATAGTTTTTTCATTCTAGTCACACAAGAATCTTAATGTTGTACAAATATTAACATGAGCTTAGTAAAGTCATGGAGAAAAGGTGCAACAAGTAATATTTGGAATTACAAGTATAGATTAAAACAGAGAATTACGCCAAACAGAGAATTAAAACTGACTGATATTGGTTTCATGGCAATAAAACCGTACAACCAGTAATTACCAGTGAGTGTGAAACAGTAATCTAGGATACCCGTCAGTGAAGGTTTGACAAAAAATTTCAGGAATTGAGAGCAACAAGTCAAAGCTATATTCAGAAAAAATATAAATACACAAACTTAGCATGTGCTCAAAGGCTTGCCATCCCCGCCTCTCCACCCCCACGGCCCCCTTCTCTAATTACAATAGCAATCAAACATCAACAATATCCAGGAAGTGACGAAGCCACAATATCGGATAATGAAAACATACAGAAGATATGGAAACAAAGACATATGAGGAAATGTACCACAATATGAGGCATGCAATGTTTGAAAAGGTATATTCAATTAATTTGGTAATACTTGGTGTACATGTTTCTGAATTAAATCATACTGCATGATTCTAAAGAATAGTTAAAAAATATAAACATAGGTCAATTTAGATAGGGTTGCTATATTTTTTTGTTGATTTTACTCCTTAATCATGTTTTTGTCCTTGAAAAAGCACCCAGAAAACCTCAAATGCAATACTTTGACAAAACTGTGAAAATAAACCATTGAGTCCAAAAACCTGTGGCACATAGCGTCCGATAACAGTTTGAATCACAACCGAGAATAACTATGAATTTTTCAAATAGCTTTACTTGACATTCTCAGCTCCTACTTCAATGATGATTACATTACATTACAATACACATGCATTTTCATCCTACAACAATTTCATCCCATTTTCAAATAATTTTCCCCAACACAAGTATTAATTTGAATTGATTAACTAAATGATATATGGTAGCAATACATACCTTTTCACCAACTTTTTCTTGATGTTCTTTCACTTTCTCTTGTAATGTTTTCAACCTTCTATTCACCCTCAGTCGCTTTTCCTATTTAAGACAAAGCAATGAAGAGCACAAGAGACAAGAGTATTCACCAAAGGACAACAAGAGTAACATCAGTATAAGCACAAAAGTTCGCTGAAAGAGGTATCCTGTTAAATTTTTAAGTAGAATATATCAAAGAGATTTATGCCAAATCATGCCTTCACATAGCTCACGCCAAGCTCATTTCTTGAGTAGCCACGATCCAAGTTCCGCAACACATATTGGTTATAATCTTTGACAATCCTCATTATAACATCTGACGTGGATATTCCTTCAGTCCGTTTTGTTTCCTTAAATCTTCCAACAGATTTAACCTAAACACAAAATTCACGGCTTATAGTACAAAGTGACAAGGAAATAATAATAATAAAAAAAACATTTTTCCATACATACAAATTCATAAACATCATTGGCAGCACCACTGGCATCAGCATAACTGTGGACAACGGGTTGAGAAATGCAAAAGGATGATTACATTATGCATACATATGCAATGAAATGAATGGATCCAAGTTATAAGATTCACATGTTGATGTTGAAATATTATTCTTACGGAAGAGAGTCATGAGCCACATAGTCAATGTTGTGCTTGTCAAGAAACTCTTGATTAATAACCCAAGGAGCATCAGGAATAACTTCGTCCACCCATCTGCTCTCGAAATGAAACCAAATCGAAATTTAAATTGAAATCGAAATTGAAAGAGTTGAAGCAACAAGGTTCTGTAAACAAAATATCATACTTGCAGTGGCGCAGGGATTCGTATCGTTCGGCCTCTGTCATGACAGTTTTGCCTTTGTATTTGTGGGTGACTTCATCGTTGCAACACCCAACCAGTAAGTATGTATTTGGAAACCTAAAATTCGAGAGTAAGAAAAAAGCGTCTGTGAACAGAACCGTGGCGAAACACTTCCTTCTCTCTTTTTTCTACCAATCTTCAATTAATTTGCTGACTTTTAATTATGAATGGTTTGACATAAAATGCATAATTGTGTTTGATTAATCAGATCTCGGAGGGAAAGGACGAAAGGCATAAGATTGAATGAAGAAGCAAATGCAGAGGAGTGAATAGGAGGAAATGATGCATACGATTTCTTGGCTTGCTCGAGGGAGCGAGCGTGGCCAAAGTGGAAGAGATCGTAGATGCCGTCGGCGTACACCCGAACGGGACGGTCCTCCGGTGGCGACGCCGTTTTCGAATTTGACTGTTCGCTGTGATCCGCCATCGCCTCTTCTCCTCTGCTCCGCCCCTCTTTTCCTTCGCTAAACCGTAACTTCGCAAATGCGCTGTTTCCTTCTTCACTATTTTCCCCCGAAATCCTTTTTCTTTTTTCCTTTTTTCTTTTTGTTAAAGACTCATCAAATGTTCTTCTTCTTTTTTTTCTTTTTCTTATCAAGACGACTAAATGGTCGTTTTATAAACATTAATCACTCACCACTTTTTTCCCCTCTTCAAAGAAATTTTGTTAAACCTTTAAAAGTATAAACATATAATTCATATATATATATATATATATATATATATATATATATATATATATATATATATATATATATATATATATATATATATATGATCATGTAATTATAAGTTATATATACACATTTGATAAGTTTGCTAAATGTTAGCTTTGAGAGTACTAATTTTAAAGCCATAATAATGATAATTTTAATAAATTAATAATATAAAATAACACTGCATTTACATATGTACACTAAAAAGTTTAAGTAAAAATTATGAATGTCAATATAGGATAATTACATCATAAATCATTAACTATAGTTACATAAACATATTAAGCTTTAAAATATTTTTTCACATTTTAATTATATATACACTCACATTTTTATCATTAGTTTGAACGTTTTCTAAAATCATATTATCGTTTTCTTAATAACTGTAAATATGTATTATAATATATATTAGCATTGTCAAATATAATTTTTAGTCGAAATAAATATTTGTATGTTTTTAGTTTAAATATTAAATCATAATTTAAATACATATAATATAAATAAATTTATAAATATTCGTATTTACTTTATAGTATAAATATAAATCTTCACTTTTGAATAATTGTTTTAAAGTTATTTTCAGTATCACTTACAGGTCACATAACACATCCTATTTCATGTACTACTAAATTCATTTTATTTTAATTTTTTTATCTATCGCAAATATATTTTTTAAATTTAATTTCAAATTTTTTATCACAATATATACTTTGTCAATTGAATATTTGTTTTGATACAAACTTCAATATCATGAAATAACATTACTATATTAAAATATAAAAATTCAATTAAAATCTTAAAGAAATAAAAATATGAATTGTGGAAATATTAACAATATACCATATAATAAATATATTTCTATTATATAACTTTATAAAGTATAAAATACCTGACTTAAGACTATCACTTTCTTCGTCATATCATTTAGACACTCTCAGCTGATAAAAAAAAAAATTAGACAATCTCATACCATTTTTTTATTAGTATACTTAATTAATTTTTTTAATCGTTTCTAATATACTTTTTCATCATTACTTCTAAATTGAATACTAATGTTCTTATTTTTTTTAAATCGATAATTAAAGACAAGCTTGTATAATACTATAAATTATTTATCATAAACCCAATATAAACATTATACGTTCAAAAATATTTATTTTATTATGAATTTTAGTTTTAACAAAGATTTTTAGCGTATGAATTACAAGATATTAAAATTATATGATTATTTTAAATATGTAAATTATATGACAATTAAATTTCATAATAAATAAGTTATTTTCAAAGGTTAAATTATATTTTAAATTTATAATAAACAATGCACATTACTTATTGATATTTTCTCTCAAAGATTATTAAAATTTAATCTAAAAGTATAGATTAAAATATATATATATATATATATATATA
>Ga0209700_105877_pt1 | contig 19937 bp, 8 predicted proteins | sample SiratroredBW_FD_187528 | JGI IMG/M metagenome (GOLD analysis project Ga0209700, IMG submission 187528) | Root nodule microbial communities of legume samples collected from California, USA - Siratro red BW (SPAdes) (version 2) | ecosystem: Host-associated > Plants > Roots > Nodule | place: USA...
TAAAATTTATTAAAAAAAAAAAAAAAAAAAAAACAAAACTCTCTTAGATCAAACTCATGAAAAGAAAAGAAAAGAACTACTATCAGACCAAAACCAATCTAAGTTAATATGAAAAAAAAAACGTAAGGAAAACTAAAAAAATAGATTACTTAAAAAAAAATAACAAAAAAAATTAAAACTAAAAAAATTGAAAATAAATTCATCTATCATTTTTTCTTTGTAATACTCATTCTAATAGATTTTTTAGTAGTTTTAGAAATATTCTTCCTTCGTCTTCAAGGTTTCTTAAAATTCTAAACATACCCTTCAAACCTAGATCACAAGGAAACATCTACTCCACCCAGTCGATCAAGTACTTAAAAACTATTTTACACTTATCTTCAAACTTAGAAGAAAAAACATAAGTAATCTACATCCCTATAACATTCGACTACAGCTCCACATAATATGAACCAACAATAATTAAGTGTAAATCAGAAAAATTAAAATTAAACCTCTAAACTTCCAATCCAACAATTACCATAAGATAAGCTTAACCTTGAGAGAATCATGACAAATATTAATCAATAGAAATAACATAATTGACCAAAATGATATGATAAAATAGAATCAAATTATTAAGTTAAAATTTAACACTAGTTATGAGTTATTCATCTTAATTTAATTTAACTATTCTAAATATGGTAATTTGTTTCCTAATCATTACTAACCGTTTATATCAATGCATAATTGTATTGACTTTGTTCATTAACAATTAGCTTTGTCCACGGCAATTGGTATTCAAATATTATATTCAATAGTTAATAATTTTGATTGATTTAATTAAATAAAACTAATAAGTATAACATTCATAAATGATTAGACCATACATATATCATTTAATAAATATTGATACTAATAAAGTATTAATTTTGACATTTATTAAGCATTTATGAACAAATAATAAGGTGTGAAAAAGTTTTGTTAGTTATCATTTAATTTTATACCGCTATGTCTAATAAAATTTTCTATCTTACTATTTTCATTTACACATCACAATATGTATGCATGGATTTGTTTAAGCAAATAGTGGGATGTTACAATTTAATCCAATAAATCTTTCTTAAGTGAGTTGGACTGAATTTTATAATGTTAATGAATTTTAATGTTAACTCTCACATCGATAGTTAAATCAAACGCTTATTAAACAAGTAAAAAGAGTTATAAATAATAATAGAGACGCAATTTTTTTATTTAAGAATTTAATTATTATAATTCAATAGCGAGTTGACTCACTTAATTTTTGTCACGAAATACTTATAAACTAAAAAAATATAAAGAATAAATATATAAATGATAAAATAAATAACTAATCTTATGATAATGAAAATTACTTTAAAAAAAGGAAGAGAGGGTAGTAAATGTTTTATCGAATATATGTCCGAAAATATTAAATACTATAAGTATTTGTCATTCACTAAAATATTATTTTAGTATATTGTGCTTTTATTTAAAAATATAGTTCAGAGCTAGTTTTTCATACATTAATATTTCAGTGTACATTTTAGCATAGATGATTTTTGTGTTTATTATCTTTTATTTACAATAAAACAATATATATATAAGAGATATAAAATAATATTCTCAATAAACATATTTATTATATTTAGTAAATATAACAATTAAATATCATTAAAATTAATTTTTTTATTTCTTACTATAATCACATATTATTTTATTCCCTACAAAACAGATATAAAGTAATCCATGAATTTTTAAATGTGGGTGGTTCATGTAACACATTTAAATTTAACAATTTATAAAAGAAAAAAAGCATGTAAAGATTAATAAAAACTAAAACAGTCTTGAAACCATTTAATACTTTATTTCTCCCCCTCCAACTTTTAAAATTAAGGTACATACCTCCAAATTTTGTGTCCCAAGTGCAAAAAGGTATGTTCAATAACTTATTTTGTTATTTCTTGTAACCTTCGCAAGCATTATCAATGCTCCCTAAGCAAGTCTCCAACTTAAGTTTTCAATGTCTAAATAACCCAGTAGAATACCGAAACCATACATACACCCAGCTATGTTGGGATTGCACTGCAGATTCACAAGAGTTCTTGTTCATGCACTTATGAGAGCAACCAAGTGTGAACATTTCCAAAACATGGTTAATGCTGAGAGAAAACATTTTTTTTTTTTTCAATTTACTTGTTTTTCAACATCGTGATACTGCAAGTAACACTTGAATCCCAGCATTTTAGTCAAGGTTGAAATAAAGTATTTATCCTTTCATGTGAAGTGTAATTGATTGTCAACTATGCCAGCTTGAGTTGTCTGGTTTTATGCAAGGAGTTATTTTTTTATGAAATTTAATTTAAATAAGATATCAAAGTGATTTTTCTAAAACTTAGGAAACTAAAAAATAATAAGACATAATTTTACCCTAAAATCTTTCTAACTACACTAAATTGGGCCTGTTCGCGTGGTAGGGAATTAAGTGTTCATGAGACAAATAACTAAAATCTAAAATACCTCTATTATGTTTTTCACAAAATAATACTTATACTCTCTAGTCTTTAAACATATATAAGTTTATTTTATGTTTTTGAAAAAATGACACTCACCTCCTTACTTAAAGTTAACATATTGAATATTAAATAAAAAGTATAAAAATTAAAAAATAGTTTTTAAAATATAAAAATTAAATATTTTTATAAAAAAATGTAATGATTTAATTATTATATATTTACAATATAAAAAATTTAATACTCAGTTATAAATGATCTTATGAAAATATAATAAGTCATATATTTCAGGAAAATATTATTTTAATATAAAAATAAATAGTTATAAAATATATAATTAAAATTATTAAATATGATTATATTTACATCTAATTTTAATACAAATACAAATATAAATAAAATAAGAAATATGATTGTTTTTTCAATACCGTAGGATAATGTTTATTTTAAAACTAAAGAGAACATATATGTCATTTAAGAAAATAATAAGATAGATGAGTGTAATTTCTTCATAATTAAATTATTCAACTCTTTTGTTTATAATTTATTTTTAATTTTTATATTTTAAAACCGTAATCTTTAAGTTTTAAATCTTTATAATTTTTTATTTTAAATAAATATGCCACTTTTAAATAAAATAAGTGGGTGAGCATTATTTTATTCAAATTTCATTTATTAAAAACATTATGAATATATATATATATATATATATATATTTAAAATATTAGGAATGTAATTACATATTAATAAAATAATTTTTTTCTTGAAACTAAACAGTTCATTAAAGTTGGAAACATGGATTTTAAATTATTAATTAATTTAAATCGTTTATGTGTATTGAATGTATTCTTCCACTACAGGTGAGAAGATTTTTTTTTAACTTTAAAAAACAAGAATTTAGTTAATTTAGATGGTTCTTATTTTTAAAAGATTGTAAAAGGTTTTAGATTATTTCAACCTTAAGAAGGTGTTTATTTATTTTTTCTCATTATGTGAAGCATATTTTTTTTTTCATCCTTTATGTCTGACTCATCAACTGGTTTAATTTATCACTATCCGTATTCAAATGTTATACTAAATTTCTGACTAATTCAATCGAAAATATATTAAATTAAATAAGATTATAAAGACCTATTTTTCTTCTTTTATTTATTCTCTCTGGAATGCAAACTCTTTTTTATAAAAGTTCTCTCTATCCTCTCTTTATCCTTATTATCTCAATCTCACCCTCTTTCACAATCCGATTGTTCATCATGGTAACTAGAGAATTAAGGATTATTCTCAGTGAGGGTAGTTTTTCAAACAAAGCTTCAAGCACTGAGCAATCCTCTGAGTAAATGGAAAGCTTCTCTAAGAAAGGGGTGAGTAAATGAAAAGCTCTATGAGGAACATGAAATGGATGCAAATTATGTGATTCAAAGAGCAAGACAGGCCTTGAAGGATTGGAGTGTTGCTAAGAGAATCAATGTTAATACCCACATTGCTGCTAAGGGTCAGTTTAGACTGCACCTCCATTAGACTTTGTGAAGTGTAATGTTGATGCAATTTTTGCATGTGCAAATGAAAGACTACAGAATTGGGCTTTTGCTATCAGAGATGATATTGGATCTTTTGTGTAGGCCGAAGACAAATTGAATGACGTAGTGCAAGTGGTTGAAGGGGAGACATTTAAGTTGTTAAATGTTTAAGAAAAACTTGTATATGTCTAATTTAATTTCTAAAATTCTTGAAGTTAATTTCTAGAATGCGTTTAATATATAGTAGAAATTGAGGAGGTATGAAAAAAGTACAAAAGGAAATGGCCTAATTGATGAGACCAACCGGACATAAGCTTATGATGATCATAGTACGACCCAAATCTAGCAAGAAGCAAAAAAAAAAAAACAAAAGCAGCTTTAAAATGCTACGTGGGACTGGACCGATTCCTAAGAGCAACTATTCTGATTTCCTAATTAGCTTAAATAAAAAATTCCCAAAGAGAAACGAAAAGAAAGCATATTACTATTAGACATTTAGATTTGATATCAAGGATACAGAGTAGGTACAAGATTCAAAGACACGAGACAGAGCTACAATTAAACCCACATGGCAAACAGACAATGCTAATATGCCAGAGAAGAACATGGGCACGATCCTATTACATTATTGTCTTGTCTCATTACTTATGTCTTCAGAATTTCAGTAAGGTTTTTCCCCATAGTAGTTACCAGGAGGATCATAGTTGCAGGTCATGAAGGTGCCCCTCCCTCCATAGCAAACAACGCTAGCACAACCAACCTTCCTAGTAGTGTTCCACACAATCTGAGTGTAATGTCCACACATCTGTCCATCGGCACAAGAGTTGTGCCAATAATTGTACCATTGACGCTCTTCAACCCACGCACTCACAGCTTGTGCTGGCTTCCACCCCGTGCCACTGCCCCAGAATATGTTCTCACCGTAAGGTCCATTGGAATGCTCAAGGGCACAATCACTGCGCCTCTGGTTCGCATACCACTGTGCATAGTGTGCCAGTTTGGAGTCCCACACCAAGGGACGCTGCCTCACCGAGGCACGTGCTGCATTCTGGGGGATCAGAAATTGGTTTGCAAAGCTTCTGGGTTGGTTTTGGGTTGGGACAACAATAGCATGGGTGGCTGTGATCAGCAACAGAAACAAAGCTAGTGTGAAAAAACAAAAATGCCTCATTTCGAAGTTGTGTTGGAGATTTGAGGATGTTTTGTTGGTAGGAGGAAGGGGTGTTATATAAAGTGTTGGGGGTTGAGATTTGAGCGTGAGAGTGGTTATGTTGTCAACTGTTTTGGCCTTGGTGGCATCCATGTTCGACAATGATTGCCATTTTTTATTCTTAGTTAAAGGAAATGTAGTTAATTGAAACCATAGTCAGTTATTAGGTTTTTTCATTCCCTAAATTTTCATTGGCCGGCGATTCATTCATTTCCACGTTTGTAGGCCAAAGGAGTTGAGTGGAGTTGAGATTCCCTTCTTTATGCACATGGGATACTTTTCTGGTCTGAGTGATTGGATAATGTGTACCAATTTTATACCTTTGTATCAAATTGAGCACCATCGTTGGGACTACTTTCAATTTGAAAATAATAATGATCCAATTCAAATCATAGAATAAAGTTTTGGTTATTTATTGAGATTTATGTGAAGTTCTTTATTTTTTTTTTCGGTTTAACGAATCGATCTAAATTTCCCGTGGGTTTGTCATTTTTGACATAAATAATTTGGCCTGACATGTGATATGATGTTAGTCAGATGATTAATTAAAGGGACCCATTAATTTGTGACATGTGTGATTTACATTATTTACTTTTTGCTATCTAATTGCATTATTAATCCATTTTAATCTTGAATATATGTCATATTGATGAATTTTGATAAGTATAATTTTTTTAAATAAATTAAGAAAAATATAGTAGGAAAATTTTTGTAAGTATTTCAAAATATAAGTCGCTAAAATTTGAGATATGAAAAAAGAAATCTAATATAAAAAATTAAAGTAATTAAATCTTAGATTAAACCATTTCAAATAAAAATTTAATATAAAATCTACACATACAAGGATCTTTTAAGAAATGAAATAATAATTTAGGATTTTTCTAAACGTAAAAATAGGTAATAAATAATGGAAGCATCGCTTACTATAAAAAAAATAGTTGCGTGATGTTTAGAAGTGAAAATTCAAAACAGTTGCTTGATAATAAAAGGTTGTCACAAAATAATATTCACTGGTTGTAAAAGTTATAATAAGCATGTTTATAATTATTAAGAAGTGTTTAAACAACTCTTTTTTTTATAAAAAGAATTAAGAAATAAATAAATAAATTTTTCTATAAATTATAATTTATATATAAATTATTTTTCAAAAGTTCGTTTACATAGTTTTAATAAAATTTATTTTTAATTTATAAATAAGTTAATTTTAAGTTTTCAAAACAGGTATTTGTTTTCTTATTTTTTTTCTCTCAAATATCTTACATATTTTTCTTTCCTAGATATCTTTGATATTTTTTTTAGATAAACTTCTTTAGGCATACAACTTGCCAAAAACAAACAAAGAACGTGATGTATGCCATTAGGGAAGATAAGTTTTGGTTGTTTAATTGTTTTACACACTTCAGAAAGAAAAAAACGTTAATACTGTAATATCTTTTTATTTAAGGACTATAATATCTCAATTTTTCATAAATACTCAAACATTTGATTTTATTTGTGAGAGACTATACAAAATAATATTAATAATAAAAAATTTATGTACAATACAAAAATAATCTACAAATAATTAACTTTAACAAAGAATTCATTAAGCAATCAATATTAACACAAGCTTAAATCAACAAATAGGTATACATACAAATGCTTTGTTTGTAAAGGAAAACAATTTTCAAATCCTACTCTGACGTCATTTAGAGACTCTTTTCGACACAATTTTAAAGTCTGTTTGTAAAGTAAAACAACTTTCAAATCCTATTCTAACGTCATTTAGAGACTTTTTTTGACATAATTTTAAAGTCTGTATCTAAGTTTGCTCGTGTATTCAGGACATTCGTAGTACATTATTTCACTAATATAAGTGTAAACTATAAAAAAATAACAATAGGAAATCTATAAGATATTACATTTTAACACAATCATTTTCATCATACCATACATGCATACAATCATCTCACATGGATTCACATAATAGGATATTCATAAAGGAATATTTATAGACGTCTTTTGAAAGACTCGTATTAAGCATTCTCCACTAGAGATTTAACATTTAACCCATTCTAGTACCCTCAAATATGCAAACTTATATCAATGATAGCAGGTTTAAAGTATATCCTTATCCAAACCTCAATAAGCACTCTGATTCACCCTTTTGAACTTCAACATGTGATTTGATGATACAATAAACCCCCTTAAACTTATTACTAATAGATATCATTGTTTACTTAACTTAGACCATCTATGAAGTTAAAAAATCTTTGTTATAACATAGATTTTTACTTAGTACTCACAAAGAATCATGATTCACATATCATTCCATATTTATGACTTCAAAATCACACATACAAATATGTCATCTCATATATATATATATATATATATATATATATATATATATATATATATATATATATATATATATATATATATATATATATTGTCATACTCTTGAATTTAAGCAAGAATCATTTAAACATACAATTAAACAATCTCATCATATAACAAACATATACATTTAGATAAATCATGAAAACATCACTTAAATAAGGGCATCAGTCAACATTTTCACTTGAACGAAAATAGTTTTACAAAGCAAAAATATCAAGTGAAACACTTATTGGAGTAACATGACTGATATCTTTGTTTAAGCACATCCATTTTACCTCAAGTAAGAATAAATGTAACCACACATATTAAAATATACCCGTCTCTCGAATCATAAAACTCTTTGTTTCAAAACTAGAAATAGTCGTACCCAAATCTGAAAACTTAATATGGTTTGGAGGCTCAGAATTAGAAAAAAAATAATATTTATATTTTTCTTAAAAAATAAGAGATATGTTGGAGATCCCATATCAACTAGAGATGAAACATTTCAATAGTTTATAAATGGGTGCAAACCTCACCTTACAAGCTGATTTTGTAAGTTCGAGTTAGGTTTAAAGTCCACTTCTTAAATAATATAGTCTCACGCACGAGTTGAGCCCTCTCGATGAAGGGGTGTGTTGGAGATCTCACATCGACTAAAGATGAGACATTTCAATAATTTATAAATGGGGTAAACCTCACTTTGAGTGTGTTCAGACCTTAATGGTTGGTCATTACTTCCAGTAGTGAATAATTTGTATTAACTTAAAAAACTAAATTCCATCCAATAATTCAACCTTTAAGGAAACTATTTTTGATTTTGGCTGATTCGTAATATGAACACAAGTGGTCCGCATTTTAAATACTATTGCGTGAAAGTAACAATACTCCTAGTAAAAAATTATACACTCACTGTGTGCAGGGGTGTATGAAAGTGTAAGTGTTATTTGACACCACATGCATTAGCAATTCCAAAGATTTATCTTCAGGATTAAGAAAGAATTAAGTATTTAACAACGGATTAGATTAGGAGAATGAGTACAATATTCAAAGAGAGGATAGGACTTTCGTAAAGCAGAGAATGAACGTTTACGCCTTGATCCTCGGACTCTCAATTCCCGCCACAGTTATCGGACAAAGAAAAAAACACCTAATTATTGTTACGGTCACTTGTGAACTAATCAACTAACCTTCCCCATTCTCAGGAAACGGAACATGGATTTGAACAAATAATTTTAACAAGTATATTCACTTTGGAATTAAAGATAAAATATCTATGTTGGTCCACTTTTATCGTAATTTCTAATTTATCTATCTATTATTTTTAATAAAAAAACTTATTCATAACGACTTATTATCAGACTCGACCTAAAGTACCTATATCAAGACTCACGAGTCCCGTAAAAAAGGATTAGCATAATTAGTGCAAGGTACCAAAGTCTTTGATTACACGTTTCACGTAAAAACGCGCCTAAAGGTGAAATTTATTATTTGTGTTCTTGACAATAATAAAATAAAAAGTAAGATTACATAAAAACAAAGTACTTTTGAAGATACTTAGTTTAAAAGAACAAACAAGTGTATAAAAAACATAAGATAATCAATTGTTGAAAACGAGACAGGCAATTGTTTTCTATAGAATCCATTATTTTAGTTCTTTTACACTAAAATAAGTTATTGAGGGGATGTACAAATATGCTTGAATAAACCTTTTTCATAAAATGAACTTATTTATAAAATAAAATTAGTTTATATATAAATAAATCTGTACAGTTGTTTATCCAGTGTTTAATCAATTTTATTTTTGATTTATAAAAATTAACATTAATTTAAAGAAAAATTGTATAGTATAAATACTTATAAAGAAATTTATTCAAATATATCTTTAATATTTTTAAGTAAGTTCTTCGTTAAATATTAGCTATTGATAAACATTTTTCTCAATTTCTTACTTTTTTTTCTATCATTTTTATTTTACAACCAAACGAACCATACACAATCTAAATTAATATATAAAAGAATAATTAATTAAATTATATTTTTAAAAATAAAAAATTATACGATAATCCCTCTTTTGAACACATTAAAAAAGTCCTTTTTATTTGGCGGGAATAGAGTATCACTAGAGTTACGACTTACGAGGTACTTTAGTAGGTTAGCAAAGCAACCCAAAACAAAAAGTAGCAACAAGTTGTAATAATATACTGACTCTTCTAGCAAAAATCGATCCTACATGTAATTTGGTATTTATATCTTGGATAAATCATTATTTTTCTTTATAATTTTACAAATTTTATCTTCAATTTTTATATTAAATTTAGTTCCTTTTAGTCTTTATATGTGTCACTTCTAAATTTTTTTAATTCTTATGATATAAATTTATTTTGATTAAAAATAAATCATATATATAATAACTAAATAAATATTTAAGTACAAATATCGATAATTATTTTTTAATTACAAATATCAAATAAATAATTTAACCTTATATTTTTTTAAACTAAGATATCTGATTCAATATTTTCTTTTGACATAAAATCACAAGTAAAAGTAAAAATAAAATAAAGTTGGAAGGATAAACCTTGTTCTTCCTTTTAAACAGAAAAAAGCGGTCTTACAGACAAACGTACTTATTAAGAATCTCTTTGAATTTAAGAATAGATTTGAAAGAACGAGTTTGAAATAAAATATATAAAAATTTAGTTGTTTGGATATAAAAAAATTAAATAAAAAGTTTGTGAGAAAATTTTAAAAAATGATGTGATAAAAGTGATAAATATTTTAATTTTTTTAATTAAAAAATTATAATATATTATTTTTATTATTAATATTTTTATTATTTTTTATAATTTTCTTAAATTTATTATTAATAAATATTATTATATTAAATAATATAATTAATTATATTTATTTTATTATAATATAAATATTAATAAGTTAATTATTTTTAAAATGAGAAAACTTATTTCCCTCCTCCCGCAAATCTCTTCTCCAAGGGAAAGGAAACAATAAAAACTGATTATATGTATTTTTACTTTTTATTATTATTTTACTTTTTTAAATTTGATAACTCTTCTTACAAATATTCACAAACAATAAATATGCTCGCTTTTCGGTCTGCTGATACACACGGACTCTAAATATTTCGAATTCTTGTTAAATTAAAAATATTTAGTAAATATAAAATAATATAAATAAATTTATTTTTTAATTGTTTATTATATAAATAAAAATTGCATTTTTAAACATAAATATATATTATTATCAATTTTTTTAAATAATTAAATTTAACTAAAATTTTTATTATATATATATTTTTTTAAAAGTTGTATAGGTTCTTTTTATTGGACTAAATCATTAAATTTAAAATGAGTTAATGTAACGAGTAATAATCGAAATTTAGTTTTAATTTTTTAGAAAATTATTTTTTTATTTGTGAATTTAAATCACTCTTATATTGAATTTGTTGCTTTTACATTTTTATACAAATCAAGTAATAAAATATTAATTGCTTCAATTTATAATGTTAAATATTTTGTAATTTAAATAATATATAAATTTAAAAAGTGATTTAATAAATATTAATACTAAAAAATGGTGGTAGTAATTAATTATCTCAATAAAATCGAAATAAGTAACAATGAATAAGGAGAAATTAAAGATAATAATGAAATGTATTAAAATACAAGAAGTAACAATAAAAAAAATTAAATAAGCTATAACTTACAAACTAATTAAAGTAGTTTATGACTTATAAATTAAAATCTCTTAAAATAAATTACTTTAAGACACTTACCAAACACTTTGTATTGACCCAACACTATTTTTTACGCATAATTTTCATAGCTTAAAACTTTTTATGGAGCTTCTCTTTAGAAAAATTTAAATCACTTTGTAAAAGTGAATAATTATTCTATTAAATTTTATTAAATTGTAAAATTATATTTAAAACAAGCATTATAGAAATTTGGTAATAGAACTATTTAATAAAATATTATATTTTTTACGACTTTTTTAAGATGTCTCTGTATTCTTATAATGTAATAATACTTTTTCTATTGGATAATGAATTTTTAGAGAGAAATTTCATTTTAAAGAAAATTTGTAATGTTTTATAACAAAATATATTTTTTGGATAAATGTTTTTAAAAGAAATTTAAATTCTGTAATTTTTATAAGAATATTTTTTTATATTAATTGACAAAAATTCCCATCAATATTAATTATAATTGTTTTTAGTCAATATCGACTATGAAATTGTTTAGTTGACAACAATTGAAAATTTGATAAAATAAAATTAATCAAAAATATCATAAAAATAATCTTATTCAGTGTTTGCTTAAATAATTATAATCGATTTCAATTGAAAATAATATCGGTCGACGTAATCGAGAAAATCTTTTGTCAATATTAATTGTAAAAATCTTGATAAAATTTGAAAAAGAATAATATAAACTAAAATTGACTAAAAATTTGTTAAAATATTTTTTTTTTGAATTATTTCTAATTGTTTAATTTATTTGTATTTAATGATAATTGAAATATTTATTCAATCAAACAGAAATTAAAATAATAATTTGAATTACCTTATTCAAGACAAAATATTTAAAAATATCAATTTGAACATTCCCTCCCAAAAGAAGAAAACTGATATATATTTTTCGTGTAATTACTTTTTGAATCTTTTTGTTGCAATCTACTTATCATAATTTGAACAATTTTTTTTATCAGATAACCTCTTAAAAGAAAGTAGTTAAACAAACAAGAGGGAATGAGAAATGTTACAATATATATATATATATATATATATATATATATATATATATATATATATATATATATATATATATATATATATATATATATTAATTAATTAATTAAGTGTTACTAACTTTTTTTATAAATTACAAAACTTAATATATGCCATACAAATATTATAGGAATGCATGCCTGATATATGGTTGGAGGTTTTCAGATTGAAAAACATCCTCTCCACTTAAGAAGAAAACAGATGAATGAGATAAATTCCCGCCATTTTATTTGTATTGTTATTGTGGTAGAAGCTAAATTTAGGGTGTTTCAGTTACATGTGCAGCTACGAAATGAATACATTGAGGAAAGGCAAGTTGGTGGTTCAATACAACCAACCCAAGTCACTACCCGGAAAATAGAGAAACATTCACCGGCCGTTGTACCTCACTGTCAACAGATAGTCTCCGCCGGAGAACGTGCTGTACAAAAGAAAAAGTTGGACCAAAATTTCTACTTTACCATCTTCATCCATGCATGCATGCATGCATGGAAACAGTTTAGTTAGTTATCATCTTCCAACAAACTACATGCATGTTTCTTTCTGTTCTCTAACCTTTTTGAAGGCAACGTAACCTAATGGCTTATAAATCAAGCGACAAAAAATTTTCAAATGGAGAAGAAGATAGCAGAAATATCAAAGGTTGAAGAAGCGAATCATAGCGTCTAACCCAGACCCCGCCACCATGACTGTCTGCCCTACCGACGACAGGCATGTGGCCGTTTTGGCATTTCCCTATGGCACACACGCGGCTCCCCTTCTGAACCTGGTGCGTAGGGCGGCGGCGGAGGCACCGGAAGTGACGTTCTCGTTCTTCAGCACTAAAAAGTCCAATGACTCCGTCTTCGCTGGGCTCGACGAGGAGCAGCTTCTGAATATTAGGCCTTATGACATTGCAGATGGGTTGCCGGAGGATTTTGTGCCCTCGGGGAACCCCCAAGACCTCGTTGGCTACTTCGTTGAGGCCATGCCCGCTAACTATAGGACTGCCATGGATGAAGCCGTCGCAAAAACGGGGAGGCAGATCACTTGCTTGGTTTCCGACGCCTTCTTTTGGTTTTGTGCTGACATGGCTGAGGAAATGCATGCCAAGTGGATTCCTCTCTGGACCGCAGGGCCTCACCCTCTCCTTGCTCATGTTTCCACCCATCAAATCAGGGAGAAGCTGGGCCCCGATGGGGGTATATCACGTTTTTTTCCCCTCAAACTTGCTTTCGTATATTGATTCTTTAATTAAAAAGAAAAAGAAAATATCTTCTTTATTTAGGTGATTAATAAGAAACATATTTTTCTTGTTTTGCAGTTCAAGAAAACAAAGAAATCGATTTCCTTACTGGTTTCAATGGGGTGAAGGCTGCTGACTTGCCTGAAGGATTAGTGGAAGTGAAAGAAGACCCTTTTTCAATGATGTTAGACAAAATGGGAGAAGCTCTGCCTCGAGCAACCGCAGTTGCCATAAACTCCTTCACTGCAGTACACGGTCCTATTGCGCACGAGCTAGAATCCAGGTTCCACATGCTTCTGAACGTTGGTCCATTCATTTTGACAACGCCACAATCTGTTACTCTTGATAATGAAGGGTGCTTACCCTGGTTGAACACGCAAGAGGAAGGGTCAGTAGTGTACATCAGCTTCGGAAGTGTGATAATGCCTCCCCCACATGAGTTGGCTGCACTGGCAGATGCCCTAGAAGAAGGTAAGTATCCATTTATTTGGGCTTTTAGAGGTAACCCTGAGAAACAATTGCCAGATGGGTTCCTGGAAAGGACTAAAACGCAAGGGAAGGTTGTGGGGTGGGCCCCACAGATGCAAATCCTTAAGCATTCAGCGGTTGGTGTGTGCATGACACATGGCGGATGGAACTCCGTTTTGGATTGTATAGTTGGTGGTGTGCCTATGATCAGTAGGCCATTTTTTGGAGACCAGATGCTGAACACTGCTACACTTGAACATGTATGGGGGATTGGTGTAGGGCTTGAAAACAACGTTTTCACTAAAGAAGAAACTCTAAGAGTTTTGGAAATAATAATGTCAAGTGAGAAAGGGAAGACGATGCGAGAGAAGGTAGTGGAACTCAAGGATATTGCAATGGAGGCAGCGGGACCTGAAGGTGATTCTACCAAGAATTTCTGTACTTTTGCAGATATTCTTTCAGGTTTACACCATGACAGAATGCACCAGCATCCACATGGTTTGAGAGGTATCCGCCACAAAATTGCAGGCGCATTTGCTGCCGCTCATCACAGATTTGCCCGCCGCCACCACCACCACCACCACCATCCAAAGCACTAAGATTTAAGAAGTTCTTTCCACAATTGCAGGGATGAAATTTATTAAAACCAGTTGGAACCTTGGATTTTGATTTCCAAACGATTATACACTTGTACGGTTCTAGGTTTAGATTTTCAAAAGGTTCCTGATTGTATTCATCAACTGCAAATGTACGCAATAATGAAAACTTCGATGTTCTCAGTACTCTGATCTCAAATTAAATAATATTAGTTGTATATAATATTTGAAAGTAGAAAAATTTAAAGTGATTCTTAAATTTTCCGTCTAAAAATTGAGGAAAATTAATTAGTGGATAGTGGAGGAAATATACCATTAGTTAATTAAGATATTATTAAAAAGAATATTCATTTCTACATATAGATCTATAGAAATCATTTTTAATCTACAATTTATATAGAAGAAAGGTGCAAATTTCCCAAGTTAGTGTAATTTTTTTTTGAAATTCTCAAAATGGTGTATTTTTTATTTTATTTCCGCATATGGATAAATTGTGTAGAGATTGCACTATGTCATTGTGAATAAATCGTTCTATTATTGCACGATTCAATTCAAGATATATGAATTCGTGAGAAGATAACACAATTTAGTTAAAGGAATAAAATTGTGGAATAAATGTACGATTTTAATTAAGTAATTAATTGATTAATTGAAATCGTTAGGCTAGTGAAGAGTTTAGGATAATTAATTCTTCCACCTTTCTTCTCCTATCTTTTGTTGTTATATTGGATTGTGCATATAAAATTAAATTATAATTAATGCATATTGATAAAACCCTTTTAGAAATATTGATAAAAATAAAAATGTAGTCATTGAAATTAATTAATTGTCATTTAAATAATTAAAATAAATATGAAATTAATTTGAATGGAAGAATATGAAGAAAAGTTACTTGTTTTAATTTGAATGATTTATATATAGAAAAAATATAAATTATTTGAATTGATTAGTTTTTAAAATTTATTTATATTTTTTTCCTTCTTAAAAGTACTTACTTGAACTCTTTTTTTTCTTTTATAAAAATTCTGAAACTTATTTATATTTTTATAAAATATTGCAGCACTGATTATTTTTATAAAAGAAAAAAAATTAGACTGGAAGTAGTTCTAAGAAAAAAAATTTAAATAAGTTTGGAAATGTTTATAAAAGAAAAGAAAAAAAAAGCAATAGTTTGAGAATTTTTATAAAATTACAACAATAGTTATTTTTATAAAAGAAAAAAAAAGCATAAGTAGTTTTGAAAAAGAAAAAAAATATAAATAAGTTTTAGAATTTTTATAAAAAAAAAAGAGTCCAAGTAAGTACTTTTAAGAAAGAAAAAAATGTAAATAAATTTAAAAAACTAATCAATTTAAATAATTTAAAATTTCTCTATATATAAACCATTCAAATTAAAACGGATAACTTTTCTTCATATTCTTTCATTCAAATTAATTTCACATATATTTTAATTACTTAAATGACAATTAATTAATTTCAATGACTATATTTTCATTTTCATTTTTATCAAAATTTCCAAAAGGGTTTTATCAATATGAATTAATTCTAATTTAATTTTATATGCACAACCCAATACAACAATGAAAAATAGGAGAGGAAAGGTGGGAGAATTAATTATCCTAAACTCTTGCAGTAACATAAGGATTTCAATTAATCAATTAATTACTTAATTAAAATCATACCTTTATTCCATAATTTCATTCCTTTAACTAAATTGTGTTATCTTGTCACGATTTCATATATCTTAAATTAAATTAAATCGTGCAATAATAGAACGATTTATTCACAATAATATCATGCAATCTCTGCGTAATTTACCCATATTAGGAAATAAAATAAAAAATATACCATTTTGAAAATTTCAAAAAAAAATTACACTAGTTTAGGAAATTTGCTCTAGACCTCTCTTAGAAATTAAGCAAGTTTGAGTTCACTCTTAGCTCTTCTTCCTCTAACAATGTAATATAGCTTGATTCTTCCTCTAACAATGTAATATAGCTTGATTTGATTTAGAGTGCTGAGAAGCATCACGAGTTTGAGAAAAAAAAAAAAAAACATAGAGACTGTTGGGATGCATTATATATATATATATATATATATATTAAAAATGATTATAATTATGTTATTTATTATTAGTTTTAGCATATCGAACCGCCTAAAAAAATACTTAAAGGAATTTAAAAAAAAATCTTTATTTAAAAGTGCTACCCTTGTACGGGAATTTTTTTTTCTGGTCCATGCTCTCTGCACTTCCATGATTTGAAATTGCACTCCTATATAAATTAAAATTCAAAAATTCATTTAAAATTCATATTTGAGAATATACAATATGAAATATAAAATATGTATTTTGAATTGTAAATTTTAAAATATATTTTTGGTATTCTAAACATACATTTTTGAATATATGAATTATATATTTTGAAATACAAAATGATGTATTTTAGATTATAACACCCTAGTGTTAAACACACTGACCTCAATTTTACATAAGAGATCTCAAACATATTTAATTTACGTCTAAGATATCAATTTTAACTTCTTTTGATTCTTATCCAAAGTCTTAAGATCACATGATCGAGATAACTCAGTAGTAAGGACGTATAAGAAGGTGCATTAACAAATCTTGTTGTCCATTGTGTTTTTTCAAAAAACTGTTGGCATCACATTCGTCATAATTTTAGTGGTAATTTATTCCCTATCTCTTTTATGGATTGATATTATTGGTCTCTGTCTACCTTTAAATTGAGATGCTTCATCTCTAATACTCAAATGCTAAATAATTTCATTAATAATAAAAGTTTTTGAAAAGCAAATACATTTCAAAATACACAATCCAAAACGTACAAAAACCATTCAATATGTTCTAGATTATCCAATCTAAAAATATTCTAGATTAATTATTTCAAAATAAAACAACAATAACGAAGCAAAATAGAAAGAGACAAACCTGTTTAACAAGAATAAGAGTCGACGGTTCGATGATGTCTAACAAGGCCTCTCGTACACAAACAAAGCAACACATAGGAAATGAAGGCTGCTTGCGGAGGAAGAAAATGATAAAGGGGAGGAGTAGGGTTGGTTTATAAATTGAAACGGGAGTATTTTTGTCATTTCATTACCCCGTGGGGGCACAGATTTAAAAAATGGGGTGCAGAATGTAACAGCCTTAATTTCTTCGTGTGGGCTCCTGGGTCTGCTCCTGGACTGATTCTTCCTGCACCTTCACCTTCATATTGACTTCCTGCACCTCCATAACTTTATATATTTTCATTTTAGCTCTTAAAGAAAGATGAAATTATACAGATTTAATTTTTTCTTTTTACGGATTGTACAGACCGTAATTCAATTAAAAGATATTATCATTCATTACAGATTGTTACAACTCGTAATTATTTTTTTGCAACTTTTATATTTCCGAATTGTACAACCCCAAGTATAAATTTTTCTAAATGCATTAAATTTTTTTTAAATGTATTACCGTTTGTAGTTTGTACAACCCGTGATGCATTTAAAATAAATTTAATTTAATATGTGTGTGACTGTAACCCCACCCACACCAATCATGTAAGTAAATGAAGAGTCTATTTGTTTTTTCTCATTTCAAGTTCCAACTTTTTTAAATGAAGAGTTTATTTTGCTCCTCTATACTCATTAAAATAAAGAGTCTCTTCTGCTGCTCTAAATAAAGAGTTTGTTAAATTTTTATGTTAAAACATTCACTCCTCTTTTTTCATTTCAAATTCAATTAAAATAAAATTAATTAAACTAGTTTAGTTTTATTTTAATTTAATTTTAATTTAGTTTAGTATTTATAAGTCACACCTTTTTTCAAATTCAATTAAAATAAAATAAAATTAATTAAATTATTTTAGTTTTATTTTATTTTAATTTTAGTTTAGTCTAGTCTATGTAGGTCACACATTTTTTTCAAATTCAATAAAATAAAATAAAATAAATTAATTTAGTTTTATTTTAATTTATTTTTGATTTAATTTTAGTTTAGTTTAGTCTCTATAAGTCACATTTTCTTTTATAGTTACAATCAAGAAGTGAATTTACAAAGACTCTTCATTTGTCTTAATTTAATTAGTTTAGTTTTATTTTAAGTGAATTTGAAAAGAAACCAATAAAAAAGAGGAGTGAATGTTTCAGCATAATAATATAAGAGACTCTTTCTTTTAGAGCAGCAGAAGAGACTTTTTATTTAATTGGTATAAGGGAGCACAATAGACTTTTTATTTAAAGTGGGTTTGAAACTTGGAATGAGAACAAGTAACTAACAAAATAAATTCTTCATTTAATTATATGATTGGATGATGTTATAGTGACAACACATATTAAATTAATTTTTTCAAATGTATTACAGGTTATACAAACTATGAAAAAAAATTTATAAATACATTATGGTACAACCCGTGACAATACAAAAAAATAAATTAAATACATTACAGATTTTACAAATCGTAATACATTTAAAAAAATTTATATTTACGAATTTGTATAACCCATAATGTAAAAGTTACTGAAAAAATAATTACGTGGGTTGTGCGGTTCCTATAATCCGTGAAAAGAAAAAAAATTTAAATCAGTCCTGCTCCTCTTGTCTTGGGCCTGTTGTGCGTCTATTATTGTTCTTTTTTAAGAAAACGAAGCGTTGAACGTCCTTACTGCTGAGAAAGATTCCCCCTATTAAGCAAAAGGAAAATTAAATTTATCAAAATTAGCTTTAGATACATTTTCTAAAATATGAGAGAGAAAAGCCAACAATCACAGTAAAATGAAGTAATAAAATAATTTTATCAAAATAAATTGCTAACATATTTGAGTTTAAATTTAAATAAATAGAAGATCCTATTGTTTTTTTTAATTTATCTAATTACTATATTCAAATGTTGACATATTCTTAAAACTATACCCTAATTATAAATTTATATGGATCTTACAAATTAGTTGAGGAGACAGTGATGTAAAAATGATAACATTCACATTTCTTTGCATCTAATATCAGTCAAACTCTAACTATAAATTTAATCATAAATGTACTATCTACTAGTTCCACAAAATAAAATTTATATTTTATCAAATAAAAATAAAATAATGATATAAAACCATTAAAAATCTTACTAATAGAAATACTTAAGTAACCCAAAAGAGAATATATATATATATATATATATATATATATATATATATATATATATATATATATATATATATATATATATATATATATATAT
>Ga0209700_105879_pt1 | contig 19930 bp, 8 predicted proteins | sample SiratroredBW_FD_187528 | JGI IMG/M metagenome (GOLD analysis project Ga0209700, IMG submission 187528) | Root nodule microbial communities of legume samples collected from California, USA - Siratro red BW (SPAdes) (version 2) | ecosystem: Host-associated > Plants > Roots > Nodule | place: USA...
GTTTTCAATAAATATTTTTCAAATCTATAAATAGAGGACTTGACTCTATGTTTTATACTTTTATTATCAAGCACACAAAGTGATCTTTTTTATGCATTCTAAGCTTTCAAATATTTTTTCTTGCGTCAAGAAATCAAGGCTTTATGAGTAATGTTTATCTTGAAAATGCTTTTGCTCTAAAAGTGGTAAAATCTTTTTTAGTTTTTTTCTAATATTGTAATTGGATTGTTTCAATGTTATTGTTGATTTTGGTGATCAAAAGTTTTGATAAGTCATATATCTTCTTAAGTGATAAGAGTTCATATCCTTTTGATATCAAAAGTTTTTTATATCAAAAGTGTTGTATATCCTCCTGAAATTGTTCAAGAGTTGATGTTTGTGTAATATTTTAAAATTAGTGAAATTAACAATCTAACGTTAAATTGTTGAGATTGGATATAAGATTAAAAGAATTGAAATAATATAAATCTCTTTGTGCATTTCTTTTATACTTATCTTGTTTAAAGTTTGGTATACCTATTTTTTAAATTAATCTTGATTACACTTATAACTGCGTTTTATTTTTTAAAATCTGAAAACATTTTCAAGAAACTAAGTTTTTTCTGAAAAAAATTTAAAAAACAGTTCACTCTTACTCTTAGTTTAAATAAAGTGATTCTCTTTACTAACAATTTATTTTTAATACTTATTTCTGTTAATTCGGCTAAGTCGATACTAATCTAACACCAACATAAATATTTTTATTTATTTAAAAAGTTAAAATAGTTAATATCAACTTAGAATTAGCTAAACTAATTATTTTAGTGATATTAAGCAAATCCTATTAGTTTCGGTTAAGTCTAAGCTAATCTACATTAACATAAATATTTTTTTTAAGTGGAGTTAATTTAGAATTATCTAAACTGATATTATTTTTAAAGTAAAAATCAACTAAATGGATATGTTTAACATAATGATAAAACTCAATTTAAAAATAATTTCATACTTTTTATATCTCTTAAAAATAATTTTTTTATCCTATTAGATTTGGCAAACTCTAGTATCATCACATTTTAACCAACATTATTATTTTAAAGTTAAGTTGATGATTTTCTTTTATATATATAAAATGGTACTTCAACTTGTAAACCTTCTTAAAAGGATTTCCACTGTCTCCCGACCTAAATCTTTAAGTTGGTACCATCTCCCATTTATTACAAATTCAAAGAAAAGAATAAATACGAGTTAAATTCATAATAAATAACAAAATAATTACTCCAATAAAAAATATGGTCAACTTATCTTTTCATCGGTTATCACTTTGTCACTATATAATCTATTCATAGAATAAACAACTTTAAAATCGAACAAGAATTTAGAAAGAATGTAGTTTTAGATAAATAAAATTTCTAATAAAATAAAAACAATAAACATTTATAATTTATTTACAGATTTTTTTAATTTATTTAAAATTTATATCCAAAGTCTCGAAGTGTTACGTAAACTATCGGCAAATTTCACGATTTTGTTTAGCAGTCAGTGAAATCGTGCCAACATGACACGATTTTATGGGTTAATTAAAATCGTGCTAATGTGGCAGTGTAATTTAGTTGAATTGAAATTGTGCTGAGGTGGCACGATTTCAGTTCAGAAAAAATACACTAAAATGGTGCCACATCAGCATGATTTCAGTTCAACTAAATTATACTAAAATCGTGCCACATCAGCACGATTTTAGTACATTTATAATTTTGCAAAATATTTGTGATTGGTGTATATAAGTGATATCGCGATGACATGACACGATTGACCCAAGATGGTAATTAAAAAAAATTTTACCCATTATGAGAATTTCCAAATAAAATTGCACCAGAATGAAAAATTTTCCTAAACTATCTCTATAGTTTTGGAATGGTAACCCTAGATTTTAGAGGATGCTCATCTATGAATGCAGGGTTAACATAGATATCAGATGATTATAATTCATCTTTATAAAGAGTATCTCTATAGCTTTGGAATGGTAACCCTAGATTTTAGAGGATGCTCATCTATGAATGCAGGGTTAACATAGATATCAGATGATTATAATTCATCTTTATAAAGATAACCTCTTTTAATTAAGTCCTTTTTCGTAAATGTAGAAAATTAAAAATAATAGTCTTATTGGAATGAAACAACTCAATCAATTCTCTTCACTTTCAAGAGGTAGTGACTTGGTTTGTTGGATTCCAACCTTGCAAAGTCTTTCAATGTGTTGCACACTCTCAATGCCTCACTGAGTGGGTCAACGCACCTACAGTTTTTCCTTTTTCAGAATTATATGTCTCTCCATGAGTGCTTCTTTAATATATTAAGATTTATTTAAAAAAATATCTTGTAGCAGATATTTTTTAATATATATATATATATATTATACCATACTATATTTAATAAAGCTAACTTTAATTAATGATGCTCAACTTGCCACCCTAGCCTTCTGACCAGACAGAAATTGAATTCAGAATATACGACTTGTCCATTTAGCATGAAAGAAAGAAACAAGTAAAAGGTTTATAAGGCAAGTAAACAAAACACTTGTGCAAAAACAATTACATTATTATACACTATTATAAAAAAAAAATCGTTTATGACCTATGTTATTTAAAAAAAAAACGAGTAAATTTATGATAAAGATTTTTTTTATAATTATAGTCGTAGTCCACATACGGTTGCATTTGAACCATTATCTTATGTTGACTTATAGATTCATTATGTAGCGTAAATAAACTCTTATTTTATTATTCTTTTTGGTTTCTCTGTGTTATTGTTACCCTATCGTGGTGAGTGACCAATTCTTCACTACGGGGTTGGTTCATCTATTCTTTATTTCGTACCCATTCTTAACCCCAATTTATGACTGTCATATCATTTCTTATATATAAAAACAAGGGGAGGAAGGAATACTAACAATCAATGTATTGAATTTTGGATTGTCTCGTTAATAGTTTGGACATATAATCAATTTTTAATAGTTTATTAACCAGTACATATATTTTAATCTTCATTTAAACATTTCATGAAATTTAATTAATTGCATTTTGTGTTGATTTTCATATGTATATTTTTGAAGATGGTTGATTATCTCTTTCATGTGGATCATTTGGTTTAATAGTTTCAAAAGACTTAATCACTTTTTAATACTTTATTAATTTGTGTTGATGTTCATATGCATATCTGATTATAATTTATCACCTCTTTTATTTTGTGTAACATGAAAATTATAGTGTAAAATGCAGTTGAAATTTTGTGAAATATGATAAATGTTGAACAAGTTTTATGTAATAATCAACTATAAAAGATGAATATTTTAATTGGATAAAGTCACGTATTTTATAAAATAAGTGAAATTTACATGTATTTAGACAACACTTAATGTCAATGATGAATTGAGATTGAATTAATTCAGTATGTATAAGTAATGATACCAATGATACAAGAAAGGAGTAGAAAAAATTATATATTTTGAGTAATGTGATGTAAGTAATCGTACTGATGGAGTAAGGTTTAGGTGTCCTTGTATTAATTTTTTCAATATAAGAAGACTATATGTTTTCAAAATTAGGGAATACCTTTCTTGTGATGGATTCTTTGAAATTATATAACTTAGGCATAATATGGTCAATTATTACATTTAGTGTGTATCAAATTCAAGAGTTTGTTGATTTTACTATGAATGACTAATTGAAGGACAACTAATTTCAGGCTAAGATTCTTAATGTTGGAGCATAATCTTTTGCTCAAGTGCATGTATATAAAAATATGTCTAGCAATTCAGAGACTTCCTTGTATTTTGTGTGAATTGACTTCACATAGTTATCTACAATGTTAAGGTTAATAAATTTCAAAAGAAACAATGAGTAGACTCGTAAAAATTTTGTAAAATTGTTTATTTTGATAACAACATAGAATACCAAATTATAATTAGGAGGTGAAGAAGATACTTTTTCTAATCATTAAATATATAAATATATCTTTTAATATTTCGTACCTTTAAGACAAAACGAAAGAGTTATTTTTTTAAGTTTATAAAATGAATTATTAAGAGAAATTTAATAAAAAAAACCATACAATTGACTAAGGAATTTAACAAGGTTCTAATGGTTTTCACATCATTACCTATAGTATCACCACTATTGATGGAGATAATGACAACTAAACCTTATTATCCAACACAATATCACTTTTTATTAAAGAAATGAATATATTAAAGACATGAATATATTTTTTAATCAATTAAAGTAATAAAAATCACTTGTTATTTACATTAATCACAATATCTTTTTATGTTAAATACAATATCATTTTATATTTCTTAATATATGAAAATAAATAAATAACATGACATGACAATATAATAGTTATATTATCCAATTGACGAAAATAAATAAATTACATAGACTCAATGATTAATACAAAAATATACTCAATAAAATATAATTAAAAATATTTAAATTTACGAATAACATGAAACTTAATTAAACCTACATGTGGAATCAATTTTGTTGTAGTGCAAGACATTACATGGGGTTTGGAAATCTTAGTTACAATTTCAGAATTAATTTTTTTTTCATTGTGTTAACTAATATATAATTTGTTCCCTAATCATGTCGCAGGTGTTCTGTACCTTGTTCCTTACATTTTCTACATAGTGATATGTCCCTATTAATCCCCTCTTTACATACGTTTTTTGTTGAGTCCATCATGTTTTGGCAATTTATAAACATTTGTCTCTGAACTCAATTTTTTTTATAATAGCTTTTACACGAGAGAGAAATGAGAGAAAAATGTTAGATTTTGAAAGTGATATGGTGAATAGTGATAAAACATGTAAATTACGAAGCGAATTGAAGAAAATTAAATTAAGTTGGAATAACAGCTGAAAAATCAATACAATCAGAAGATTTGGTTTCGTTGATCACTCCAGGTACGAAAAGTTCATGACTTTCAGTCAGCAGCCAAAGACAAAGACAGCAATTCGTGTTATTTACCTAATCAACAAAATGATGCTTTTTGGTGGTTCCTTTTTAGTTGATGCAATTCAATTCAAGTGGTAAACTATAAAAATGGAGGTAAGTGAGTATATATATATATATATATATATATATATATATAATCATACCATAGTTTTTAATACAATTCACTAATAAGTCTCAGTATCGTGTCGTGATATATTAACTCCAATCATGAATGCTTTCTAATTTGACTAGTAGATAGATTAGAGTAAATAATCATGAATTGTGATGAGAGTGGCTTAATTAGATGCAAAATGTTGGTGAATTCTCAAATGCCATGCAATTAATTATCTTAGTGCTTTGGCGACTTGCCTACTAAATGCTTGAAGCACTAAACACTATTGAATATATTATCTAACACATGGATAATCTTAGATAATATAAATGAGAGCATGTTTTGCACAAGTGTATGATATCGTGGCCTAATATTAATCTTAGATCATCCATTTTTAGAGTTGTTTTGTTGAAAAGTAAAATTTTAGGAGAACAAATATTTTCTCCCCATTGTATATAGATTTAATAATAAAATAAAAATTTTAAGTTATGTTTTCAAGAAATAGTATACTAAAAGATGAAATCATTCTCAACCTATGAATCTTATACACCTCTTGAATTACCTGTTACGTATTGGACACTAATATACATGACACTTATATTATACATATAAGTGAAGTGTACAACTTTTTTTCTTTTGGATATATGACAACTCTAATCCAGTTTCAATATAATTTTAGAAATGAAAATATAGTAATTTTAAAAATTTTGTAAATTTATTTTACAAGTTTCTATTATAATTATATAAATAAACAAATTCTATATACAATAAGGAATATTTAGATTATTTATGTATAGTTAGAAATGTTTTTATTTAATCCACTGTGATATCTTCAATAATATAATTTTTTTTAATGTTGTTAATTTGTTTTTAAATTTCAACTAAAAAGTGTCTTTTTCAATGATGATGATCAAGAAGGCGATGAAATGTCTTGAATGAATTATATTCTCTTTTCACTTTTAAGATTTTAGATATATAAATTAAATTCATTTTGTTATATTTGACTAACTTTATTGATAGATGATTTTAAATGCATAAATCTCGATTGTCAATTTATATAATTCATAATTGATAAACATTAGATGGTCTAAAGTCCCTTTAGAAGATCAAATCATTTGACAAAGTTTTGATGATAACAAAACTCAAGTATACATTTATATTTGATGACTTATATACATTGCGCAATTTACAATATTATTATTAAATCAGGAGACACATGGTCCATAAAGAGATAAGTTTTCTTACTATTTACTTTTATGTGTTATTGATTTGATTTAAATTGATTTTATATCATATTGTGCTTTAATGTTCAAATTTATTCATAATAAAATTATTCAAATTACTATGAAATATTTAAATGTGATTAATTGATTTTATATCATAGTGCTTTAATGTTTAGGTTTGTTCATAATGGAAATTAGTCAAATTATTAATGAGTATCTCAAATATAATTTCTCTATGTTATTTTAAATTAATTATTTCTGATACAAAATTAATCAAAAATCAAGTTTAATGCAATTTAAAATATTAGAGAAATATTTTCAATTTTAGCTCTATACAATATTTCCAGTTTGAGCTCCATACATCAAAAAGTCAAGATTGCTTTGTTCAAGCATCCCAACGGCTAGTTTCTAAAAAGCTAATATAAAGGAACAATTTCAAGTTGAAGAACAGGAAGCAAAAAGAGAAATAAATCATACAATACATTGAAGAATTAAAGTATCTACTATTGAGTGTCCATTGTTAATTTGCTATTGAAAGCATATAGAGTTTTGGGTTGTGTGAAACCATTGTGTAATTCTTCACCATTGTGAAGTAAACCCTTGTGAGCTTTCATTGTTCTCTCTTTTGTGAGTGTTTCTTTAATTATTGAGTGGTCTTGATCTCAGGGGGAGATTGGGACGGATAGAATAGATCCTAGAGAGGTTTGTGTACTTGTGATAACCTGGAGAGGTTTGTGTACTCGTAATAACCTGGAGAGGTTTGTGTGCTCGTTGTAACCTGGAGACGTTTGTGTACTCGTTGTAACTATTTGCTAAATAGTGGAACCTCTTGAACAGTTTGTTTAAGAGAGAATTGGACATAGCCCAAGAGATTAAGGCGAACCAGTATAAAACTGTTTTATCTGTGCTTGTATATTTTTGTCTTAGTTGGTGATTTCTATTTATAGCAAATTGAGTTCAAACTCCGTTCAACCCCCTTCTAGAGCCAACTATTCCTATAATAATAATGTAATATGTAGATTCAGGTCCTCGTATCCTACATTTTGAAGATTACAGGTGTTGAAGTGTTGTGTCCATAGATGGTGTTTATATCAATATCCGTGTAAAACATCTTAAATTTGATATACAAATATAAGTTAAAAAATCTTAATGAGAAAAATGAATAAGATGAGAGAATGAAAAAAAAAGTGAAATATTAATATAATTTTTTAAAGTAAATGACTTTAGAGTATAAACAAGGTTAAAAATTAGACATACTCTCGAGTTGAAACATATTAGCATAAATATTTGTATTATTTACCTTTTTTTATGACTTTTTTGATTATTTCAATCTTTAAATAATTGTAAATTTTTTAGAATTTCAATTTAAAATATCATCATTTGTTTAGAATTTAAGTCTAAATTTTCATTTCTTTAACTACTGAGTTACCATTTCATGCTTGCGAGAAAAAGTTATTATAAGACTTCTTGAAACCCCTGAAAATCACAATTCAATCGTCTTATAATTTAATAAAAAACCTATCGGTCAGCATGTTTATTTTTTTTATAAACCAATTAAATACTTACTCCATATTTAATATTGTAATGTGACATGCTTAAGTTAGGTACAACTGATATATATTGATGACTCTTCTTTGTTAGGGAATCCAAGTATGAGAGTTAAGTCTCACATCGAGTAAAAAACAAAAGGTTGAGCATTGTATTCAGAAGACTATCCATACTCGTTTCTTTAAGGTTTTAGGTTGGAAGAAGTGTCACTTTCTTATATGGGTTTGACTCATGTCTCATTCTTGTTAAATCTCCTTGGTGAATCCTCCCTTGAAAGACCCATAAGTAGTATTAGAATTGATGATTTGTCTTGGTGTGACGGTCTCAAACAAGTACAATATGATTCTTGTATCAAAAGTATTTCCAACAAATATTTTAGAAAAGTGTGTCCCATTATGATGAATGACGATATAAGTAAGAGCACTAGTGAAGTACTCGTGATTTAAAATGCTTCTACTTAGAGGAAAGTGTACCGATATGAAAGGACTCACACTAGAGGGGGGACTAGTATGGAATATAAGTGAGTCTAGGTCCCACATTGAGTGGAAAGGAGAAAGTTGAGCACCATATAAATAAGTAGAGCTACACTCATTGCCTTAAGGTTTTAGGTTGAAGATAGTGTTAATCCCTTATGTGAGTTTGGCTCATGCCATTCTTGTTGAATCTCTCAAGTGAATCCTCCTGGAAAGACCTATCATTCTTTGTTTAGGTGGACCTTTGCTTAAGGTAATATTTTTCTTGATGTGCTTGACTTATCTTTTCTCCTCGACACCTATTCATGACATCTTTGACCACCAAAGAACAATTGACTCTTTTGCAAATATCAATAATTATCTTGATTATTAGATCATCTCTATTATAAAAGTCATTTATATGATGTTTTATTTTAATTTTTTTAGGATTTCACTATGTCACATCTACTTTAAATATTCCTTACAACTTTTACTATAATGAAATAGTCTCATAAGACTCACACTATAATTAATATTTTATATGATTGTTAATGTTTTCAAAATATAAAAATATTATAACTCATAGTCTTAATGATTTTGAATTTTTCAGAATGTTAGTATTATAGGTCTTATAAAACCTAATTTTATATATAACTTGTAATGTAAATGTAATAACTTTGTGAATCGCGGAGAGGCTACCTTACAATAATATCATAAATGCTTTCACTAACATGCACTTACTAAGCTTCAACACTTTGAAAATTGTCTCTAGTGAAACAAAGTGAGATAATATTTCAACCATTTCCCACATGTTTCTTAAATGAAAAGCTTCAAGAATTAGTCAAATAAATTGATCAAGTCGTCAGGAAATCCAATGTCATGGAAGCTAGAATACTTATGGAAAATTTTCACTTTATACTATCTAAATCACCATGAATAAGCATTTGTGCATGAAAGGTTTATAAGTGGCATATCTACTCTTAAGTGCCATTAATGTTAGAACACACAAAGAGAAGAAGAGAAAAAGAAAGTGAGAGAGAAAATAAATAAATAAATAAATTTGTGAAAGGACATACAATGTGTATGTACTATTGACAAATATATGATAGATAATGACTATTTTGTGAGTCTAATGTATTGGACATTTATAAGAAAAACTAAAACTGAATAAACGGAATTACAACTCAAGACTCCCTTTTAATTTAATTTCCCACATTAAACATTCAATTTTTCTCTAAAAAGTTTAAATCTTTCATCCCTCGTCAATTTAGTGAAATATTTGCAACTTGATCATGAGTGTTGTAGTATATCAACTTAGTTCCTTCATTCATTTAATATCTCAAGTAGTGAAATTTAGTGTCGACACACTTACTCCTACCACTAGTTACTGGATTCTTTAACAAATTTATTGCAAACTCAATGAACAACTTCATTTGTACATTATATTTTAACTTCAATTCAATCAACAATTTGTCTAGTCGTGCAGCTTAACATGTACACTTAGCAACAACGATGTATTATGAAACATAACCACATTTTCCTTCTTTGAGCTCCATAAGACCGTGACTCTTTCTACCTAGAACATAAAACTTGCATATCTTTTACAATCCTCCATATCACCTCCCTAATCTACACTATGAACACAACAACTTCAACTTTTTTGAGTTGATATGTTATTTTGTTTGATGCATTGTTCACAATTATTTGATAGACAATACTTATTATTTTGTGAATTTGATGTACTAAATATTTATAAGAAAATTGAAATTAAATAAACTAAATTACAACTCCATCCACATGAAAAGGCTCAAGTTTTGTGACTACGAACTGCAGCGGGACTAAATCAACTTCAATCCCCTTTGAGAATAGTTGTAGGTCTTGGGATATCTCAACCACCACTAATCAAGAATGTTTGTTCTATTTGAAGATTTCACATCAATCAAAGATATGACCAAATTATAATATATAAGTACAAACTTCATCTTACAAGTTTTGTCAGATTGAATTAAATATAATCATAATTACTAAGATCATATCACACAAATATTAATCCCACGCTTTCATTCCTTAATTATATTTTCAAAATAGTAATGACATATCTAGATAGTTTTCCTTAAAACAAAAATACTCTAGAGTCAAGTTTGTGAACCTTGATTCTAATTTAAAAAATGCACGCTAACACTAAAGCCATCCAATTCTTCTTAATCATGAGCCACTCTTCCCCTAGATCCATTTTTTGTTTGTTTCTCTTTGACATATTTTTGTCTTTCTCTTCTCTTTAATTTATTTATTTTTCTGTTGAAATCGTATTACGTAAGCACAACTTTAATTAAAATTTGATCTTAATATGAAATCATATCATATACATACGACTTATCCATTTTCTTAAATAAAAAAAAAACATATTAAAATTCATTAGAATGCTTTAATCATTTAAAGACCTCGTAGAGATAAAGATAGATCAACCTTGTATATTTTATGACAACATCAAACCATTACGATGTTTTCATTGGACAGGTTGATTCATCAAGTTTAAGATTAGGTCACAGCACTAAATTTATTGGTCTAAAGGCTCTCGTGTTTCACTAATCGGTTTCCATCCAGCACTCAAATATTATAGAATTCTAACAAACATTGTGTTCCTATTGTTAGAGTACAAGTAGCAACTAGCACTTGCACAAGCTAATTCAAATAAAGTTTATTTTCTTAATTTTTGTATTTGGATGAGAAATTCTTAGAGAATAATTTTTTTTTGTAAATAAATTAAAATACTCTATAACAAAATTATTCGAATAAAAATTCTGAAAATCATCTATTTGCTTATTTGAATCATGAAATAGGTTGAGTTGAATGAGTCTAAAAGTTGGTACTAATAAAAAAATCAAAAAATTGATAAAAACCATTTTATAATAGTTTAATAGAAAACATTTTTTTAATTATTATTTGGATTTAATTTTAATTTTTCCTTAAAAATAAAAAAGTAAAGTATATATTTTAAATGTTAAAAAGTTACAAAATATATTATTTTTAGTTTTAGTATTATTAAATTATAATATCATATTTTTCTAATATTTTAAATATGATTTTTTTAATAAATAAACAAATGCACTCACAAAGTTAAAATTGACTAAATATGTTATTTTTTTTTTAAAATTCATCACTATAAACTTTTACATCTCACTTAAAAACAAATACCAAATTTAACAATCACTTGTCATATTATATTTTTAAATATAATTTAATTATTCATATTATTTAATTATTACTTATTTAACTTGACCGATAATCCACACATCAGTGTTGACCGGTCCTATTTTCATAGGAAATCAACATCTGTAGAACTATTAGATGAATGATTTCCTTTTCATTAACATTTTGATATTAATTTCAGAAACTACTTTTCACTTCCTATTACTCATGGTGGGGCATTCCCTTTTGTCTTTTGCAGATAAGTAATGAAGGTCCGTGACCCACATTTTGCTCCCAGGTTACCCTCATAATTCAATTCTCAGATCCAACTTCAACATGATAAGATCACAGCTCATGAAGTACGACCAACATCTACTCTTACTGTAAAATAAACAAATGATAATTGGGAAAGGAGTATGTGAATCATGAGTACCACTACATTTGAAACACTTCTAATATATTCCCATTTCATATTAACCTCACCAATATAGGATAAGTTTAAATGTTTTTAGTTTAACAAACTCATAATTTCACTTGGTAGGAATAAAAATTCATAAGAACTTGCTTTGCCGGGCAAAATGTGATTTTTTGAAAACATGAATCACTTTTCTAAACAATGCTTCATACTTCTCACTAAAACACTGCTTCTTAATAAGTATTTTTGTCCTTAAATTCAAGCTTACAAAAATGGTTGGCTACCCATTGGCAACAAAATGCTGACACTCTGAGACCAAATAGGAAAGAGATCAGTGGATGAAATCATCATGTTGTAAATATACACACAAATTGTGTCAGATATCTCTGAATAAACAAAATTCTTTACTAATTTACATCTGTGTAGTTAATCCAATAAAAAAATAAATCTTATTAAATTTCCACAAACCAAAATCAAATTACATTCAATAGTCATTCATGGGGAAGGTGAGTGTCACACTCATTTTCCTTCACTTTCCCGCTTCTATTGTAAGATTGCTGATCCCAACACCCACATTCTCCACGCTAGATTCAACCTGGAGCCATGGATGTTGCAGGCACTTCTGTGCTGTTGGCCGCTTCTCAGGGCTGAAATCCAGAAGTGGTAAAAGAAACTCTGAAAATTCATGAGCATCACTCTCCGAAAATTTATATCTATCAACCAACAATTTGCTAAGTGGCCAAAACTTTAGTCTTCGAATTCTTTTCAGATCCCCGTGTCTGTCAAAGAAATCCTTGGATTTTGCTCCAGCAGTAGCAACCTGCAACATGCAAGATTAGATTTTCCAAAATAGCTATTTCAATAATATGCAGACACAGAGACAATTTCTACCTTCCGTGGCATCTTTCCCAGGAGTTCCATCATCAGGGCAAGGTGATCCTGAAAGCAACATAGCACATGGTTTAGCTATTCCACTTGAATAGTAGTGTAAGTCAAGGCAATCACACAGTTCTGGAATAACCAAAGAATAAGTATTTTCCACTTTTTGGCTGAATCAAAGAATAATTCCAATACCAGTACTTAAAAAATTATGAAATGGTTATAAATGAAACGAAACAATAGCAGGGTTCATAATGGTGGCTATAATTCAATAGCAGTGTAGCTCAACTGTTGCGATACAATCATAAATCAGTGATGGACAAGCATGAAACTCAATTTCTTCCATTACCAATAGAAACTCATTTCTTGGAAACAAAAATAAACATACATGAATAATCCATTCACAAGTTAGTTGTTCTCTTACCAGATGTGAAAGGATCATAAATACATATAAAAATGTAAGGTGTATATCAATTAATATATGGTCATCTACTCATCACTCGATCACACATCATAATTCATTTTGCTTTCCGTCATCAGGAACCAGCAGCAAAAGAAACAAAAAATTGTCCTGAGATTTTAAAAAGATATATACCCACACATACACACTCACACACACACACACACACACATATATATATATATATATATATATTACATCAATTAATCAAAACTATGTTCTAAAGTCAAATGAAAAATGCTTACTGTCTCGAAGAACGTAGAAGTATATGAGTTAAGTGTCAACTTGATGTCAAATAAACCAGTAATACAGGTAGCTTCAATGAATTCTGTGATTGAAGATCTTGTATTCATTTCTCATTATCTGTTTAAATCTACTCACACACACTACAATAAAGAAATCCCTACAGTGGATGCATCTATGAATATTGAAGATAAAAATCAATGCTTCAATCTCGTTCTTTTTTAAAAACTAATACCATCTAATATTTCATTTCATACAAAATCCCACCAAAGTTTCCTTTAGTTTGGAACCCCTGTACAAGGGTTTTCAATTCTTCCAGAAACTTTTCCTTTCATATCAACATATGGCCATACATATTTTTAATGAAACTCTCAAGATTCATAGCCCAAATTATTGAACAATAATATATATACTCACACACACACACATGTGCATTAATAGAAAGAGAATATAAGGTATAGCGTAACAATTATCATAAATACTACCATCCACTGATAAAAGATATGGAACATAATTTAAATCATAATAGGGTACAGCAAAATCATCATACCTCATCCTCACTAAAGCCTTGTCCAACTTTGGGTGTAAATAACATATCACCAGTGGCAAGCTCAAAAGCAATACAAGCGAAAGACCACATGTCAACAGAGAAGGAATAGCCAGCCTGCAGTATTACTTCAGGAGCTCTGTACTGTCTTGTCTGAATTTCTTCTGCAAACTGCTTATCAGCCCAACAAGCATTTCCAAAATCTACCACCTTGCATCTCACGTCAATGCCATCAAGATTTCTCACAGACTTTGGATCTTCAGTTCCTCCTATTGAAGCAGTTCTTCCAGAGATTTTAGCAACTGCCCTCCTAGCTCTTCTTTTCAATTTTTTCTCAATAAGACTAGTAACTCCACCATTTATGCTTCCCTCAGGCCTCTCTAATATTGGGCTGAGTTCAGATCTAACAGGGTCTTTGGCAGGATCAATGGTAGAAATCAGAAGAACATTTTCTGGTTTTAGGTCAGTGTGGATAATACCATGTTCTCTATGCAAATAATCCAAACCAATCAAAATGCAGTGGCAAATCTGCCTAACTTTATTCAATGGAATGCCTTTGTACCGGTTATACTTGATTAGACGAAGCAAGCTATCCCCAAGAAACTCAAGAACCATGCAAAGGTGCTGGCCATTAGGACCTGCGTGCTTAAAGTGGTCAATCAACTGGACGACACATTTTGAATTAACATCAACACCATCAGAAATGGATGCAAGAACGTCAATTTCATGAAGGGCGGCCTGAACAAATTGGGCCGCACTTTTCTGGATCTTAAGAGCAACATATGCCTGAAAATCCAAATTAAAAATTAGAAAATAATTTAAAAAGAAAATACTTTTGCACCAAAATAATAAAAAACTCATCAGTATCTGAGAGAAAAATCAGCTGGAAGTTGGAACACAAGCAGACCTTTGTGGAAGATTTTTGAATTAAACAGGAATACATGAAAATTTAGATGAATAAAGGATAATACTTGGATCTAGCTCATAGCAAGTGCCAAAGGGATTGTGCTACTGTGGAAACACCCCTCCTGGATATGCAAAACAGTGTATGATGCTACATGCATTAAGCTTCTTCAGTTTATCTTACCATCTTCTGTTTATTCTTTCTATGGTTCCTATTCAAGTTAAGCATTTAGCCAGACCCCACCATAAATAAGTGATTTAATGGTATCAGAAGTTCTGGATCGATAAACTTGTGACTGTATCTATAATAGACTCACAAGCTATTCTCAAACTTAAGTATTGAACTCCTCTAAAGTGTGGAGTGTACTTTACAGAATAAAGATGAAGTTATAATCATTGATTGGGAAAATCAACAGTAGAGATTGAGATACAATATAAGCATGACACGAGTATAATGAAACTGTTAAAAACTAATACACTAATTTGCCCGTCAACGGTTACTATAGAGAGATCAAATCCATCATAGCATTCAGCGTTGTTGAATTAGAACTGAAATTCAGAATAAAAGTGTTTCTATATGCAGCTCACCCCAAACAATAAAATTAATACACACAAATAAAGACGCTAGGTATTAGTGTTAAAAAGGAGCTTAACACATTTACCAAATCAGTAAGAACCTAGAAAAACAAAAAGACGCAGAAACATAATTACTGCCTCTCTGCCAGCGGAGAAATCTCTGTTCTAGGTGGTCACATTGTACGATGACGATCATCTGACCATGTTTGTCATCCCAAACATGCAAGGTCTGTTAGGTATTTCTTACACATGTTTAAAAATACAAATACCAACAGAAGAAGTGCACCGACATGGGAAGAAGACAAGATTCTTCAAAATACACACACATATATATACCAATTTGATTCATTCAATGAAACGTTACCCTTAAGAGATATATCCCAATTTGATCCATTCATTGAAATCTTACCCTTAAGAAAGAAACCGACAACAGAAAATACACCTTAGGCCGAATAACCAATGTTTCTAAAGCACAAAAAAAAAATCCGGATACAGAAAAACTCCAAATAAAACATTTCACAAAAACCTCAAATTACATATTTAAACTCTCTCTCTCTCTCTCACTCACTAACACATTCACATTCCGGTCTGCAATGAAACATCAAAATGAAAACCTTTTAACCCCTACGTAATTCAAAGACAGACATGATTAAAGCAACACGCAAAACAAGCACAAAATCCAAGAACCGCCCTGCAGATTCAAAATTGATTGCGTTAACAGCAAGAACAACAACAAAATCTTATCTCGGTATCTGAGTTTGACTACATGGATCACCTGATGCTACTCAGTTCGCTTAAAAACTAATTGCTCATAACGATTAACGGGAAGGGGTTTTCTACAACTTTCCACCTCAAAACACAAATCACAAGGCAAATCAATCTCAACAGACAAAACTTGGGGTAATTCAAAAGCAACAACCCCTTTGGAAGGACGTAACCAGAAAATGAACAGAAGAAAAAGAATGAAAAAAGTGAAGAATGAGGATAAAAAATGACATACAGATGTTGAAGTATCATAGGCAAGCCAAACTGTGGAAAACTGACCCCAACCCAGCTTCCTCTGCGCTATGTACCTGCCGCCGGCGAACTGATCGCCTATTCTGACGGCGTGGTACCCTCCTTTCCGGTAGGAGTCGAATCCCTCATCTTCCTCTTCAGACCCAGATGAAGAAGAACAAGACATCACCTCTGATCTATGAAAAAAATTCACCTTTTCCTTCAAAACAACACTCCCAAATGAATGATCCTTCTTTTTTCTCTGCTTTGACACACCCAAGTTTTGTTCGGCTGTTCTCTTTCTTTTTAGTTTTTAAATAAACCCCCTTTTCTTTAACCCGAAAGTTGAAGCTTTTGTTTCGGAGATGGGAGGGTGTGTGTGGCGTTCTCAAATCACGAGTCTCTCTCTTCAACAATCCTCCACTTTTTTCTCTCTGTTTTCTCTTTTGCTTCTTGCAATGTTCTCTGACGATATGTGTTCTATGTGGGTCTTGCATTTTCATACGGTTCAATATTTCTTCCTTTTTTTCCAAATTAACTGTTTCTTGCTTCCTTACGTTTATGCCCTTCGGCTTCTCATTTTTGTATGAACAGTGCAAGGGCGTTTTGGGAAGATATGTATTTTGGATGTTATTTTAGGTGGCGAGGGGTAATCAGGGTCCTGAAAAAGGGTTGTGAGTTGCTGCGCTTTCCTGCGTCACCCATCTGCCTCCTATCTTTATACTTTTGCCCTTTTGCGTGCTTTTTCTTTTTCCTTCACACTTGTTTCTCACCATGTGGTGCACCTTCTTCTTCAACACCTTCTGTTAGGGTGTGCAAATTCAAGATTATACCACCATTTTGTCTTCTTATTACTTCATCACAACTTTACCTATCAATGCTTAATCAGGGCTACTTAATTAACACTAAATACACTATTTACTTTTATGTTATCATGTTGTCATTCACTTGTACATTTGTGTGTGTAATAGGTTTTTCACAATATATAATAATTAAAGGAGTGTATAGTCTATCACTTCAGTGTAATTTATTCCCTTACGCAAACTTTCCTGTGTTCATATTTTTTATAATAATAAACAAATAATGAATACAATTAAAAAGTTTAATCATTATAAATAATTACAAATACAAACAAGTGTTGTGGATAATTTCTGGTGGAATATTATGAAAAAAGAAATTGGTTTATGAATATAAGAGTTACAAGATAAGACTATACCAAAAATTAAAATAGTAAAATGTGTAAAAAAAAGTTACTAAAACTAATTTCTATTATTAACTAATTGTTATAAATGTTTTTGTTATTAATTTTTGTTTTGACAATCATTTTTAGTATAATAATTGTTACTTTAATTATGTAAATAAATTAAATTTTAATCAAAAAGTGGTGTACCGAGTATTTGCAAGGAGCACTAAATATGTGACATTGCCAAAACTTGCCAACTTTAATGTGAAATCTTGAAGGTAGTTTTAAAAGCTACACAACAACATTGTTTGTTTGAGTCTTTAGTGAATTTGCCGTGCTTGGCCATTAATGGCTATAGCTTAAAACTTTAGTATGGATATATATAGTTTTAGTAAAGAATCTATCTTCATAGAAGTAACATCTACTTGATTTTTGAAGGGACATGCGATCATGTTAGTCAAAGAATCTCTGCATTTAATTTGTTTAAGTTACTTAAAGACAACTTTGTTGTCAACTTTAAGGATAAATTGTATTTGCATGATAAATTAGTATAATCCATTTTTATAAACAAAGCGTGACAAGAAGATAAGTAAAAGAAGTGTGAGAAAAAATGGCTAATGGGATGGAAATGTAAAAAAATTGCAATGTAAAATTATTATTATTATTATTATTATTATTATTATTATTATTATTATTAATCAGTATGTAAATGAATACTACAAATAAAATAGAAAATTGTGTATAATCACGCGTGTGAGTTATTCTTGAAGACTAAATTATGTTATAAGTCTTACTAATATTTTAAATATTTTTTTTGAAAAATATTTATATTTCAAAAATATTTAAACAAAATTTTTATTTACTATTGGTAATGAATTTAAACTATAAAATATATTAAAATTCAAATAAATTAGAGGACCTTCTTAGCTACTTTTTATTCTCCTTTTTTAAGATTGAAACTCAAACCAGTGGTGAAACAAACTATGATACCTTTCTCCATATACTATTTATCAAATATATATCCTCATAATTTTTTTTCCAAAAAGATTAAAAATCTTATGGGAAGGAAATTTTCCTATAAAGACAAGTCGAGTTCTTCGTAAGTACACATTAGTCGTAAAAAAAATTATAGATATCAGACCTTTATTTTTTCTATTTCTTTTTCTATCCACTTGGGTGGATAATACAAATATTAAATTTTAATTATTATTATTTATTTAAAACAATATTATTAATTTTTTTAACATATTTCCTACTATTAATTTTTTTCATTTATAATAATATATCAGAATTAAGTTAAAACCGTTAAGAATAAGATTAAAAGAGATTTGGAAGAAGTCTGAGCTTTCCTCGAACTGAATTTTATGGTTAACAAAGATTACCAGGTTAACAATGATTACCAAGTTCGTTGATGAAAAATCAAGTAAAAAATTTCTAATCCTCAAATTAATAAGAGTTAAAAGATATTTTAAAAAATTAAATAAAAAAATTAATTAAGTACTTCCTCAATTATTAAATTATATTTATATATTTTTAAATTTAGGTTAATATCTAAAAAGATATTTTAAAAGAGTAAATAAAAAAATTAATTAAGTACTTCCTCAATTATTAAATTATATTTATATATTTTTAAATCTAGATTGATATCTAAAAATGAGACATTATTAGATATGAACTATTTAATATGTTACAATAAGACAAATTTTAATTTAATTCGATTTGTTTGGATTTGCAGGAAGTTTTATCCATAGATCGTTTAAAAGTATTAGGGATTAGTATTATATTAAATTTTTGAAGAAAATAAAAAGCTTAATAAATTCAACCAAAACTGAATAGATATGGAAGGAAGAGAAAGAGTTTAGAAAACAATAATTTGTTTAAGTTTTTTTAGAAATACAATCAATATATTATTTTAAATTAAAAATGTGTATAAAAATCAATTGCTAAGAATTAAATGAATATTTGCATGTTCCTTAAAAAATAATATTCACAAGTGTTAATAATTTTAAAAATAAAAAGAATCTAGTTATTATTCAAGAGTAATGAAATTATTATTATTAAATTACAATATTAAATTTTAACATTAATAACAGTGAAGTTTTCCTTTATTAAGTAGGAATAAGTTAAGTGTGATGAGAAAATGCATTTTAATGTAGAGAAGAAACTATAGAAATAAATTATCACATCAAAATATATTTATATATATATATATATTAATTCTTTTCATGTAC
>Ga0209700_105880_pt1 | contig 19928 bp, 12 predicted proteins | sample SiratroredBW_FD_187528 | JGI IMG/M metagenome (GOLD analysis project Ga0209700, IMG submission 187528) | Root nodule microbial communities of legume samples collected from California, USA - Siratro red BW (SPAdes) (version 2) | ecosystem: Host-associated > Plants > Roots > Nodule | place: USA...
TTTGGTTTTTTTTTATGTTTTTTTTTTTTTTTTGTTACTAGCAAACAAATACACATATTGGGTATAATTATCATAATTTAAAAATTTTAATTTTAAAGTTGAAAAATTTAAAAATAAGTTCAAATTCAAATTTTATTTTTTAAAATAATTGTATATATAATATATTTTTATGACAATTGATTGTTATGATGTAGAATCTAAATAATCATATATTAACATTGGTAGTCCTGATCACGAAGGCAATTAACGAAAAAAATATTCAAATAAAAAACATTAAAATTGAAAATGAGAAGCAAAATTCAAATTTTACTAAAATATTTTTTAATACACTTTTAAGATAATTCATTTAGTTGAATGCAAATAAAAATATATAATTATGAGTTTTCAGATTAAAAAATTTTTAAATTCAAAGAAACCAAAAATAACTTTTTTGAAGTTTAAACTTAATTTAATATTACTTAAAATTATTATAAGTATAAATTATAAAATATAAACAAGTATAATATATAAAAATATAAATTTGGGGCTTATTGTTGATTATTAATATGTTCTTTCTATTTCTATTTCAAATTATATTGATTACAATTATTATTGAAAGAGTTTTTTTTTTTTAAGAAAAATCACAATACTGTTACTTTACACTAGGTTACATAGGAGTGAATGGGAAGAAAATATTAATTTTTAATAAAAATGAATAGATTAATATATATATATATATATTCGTTATCTTCTTTTATATATTGAAATCCATTAGTATTAAGAATAAAATAAAATTAAAGATAATTTCAAAATAAATAAAGAATATTATTGTATTGGATTAAAGGATAATTTAATTGTGTATACATAATTAAACATATGTGAAAATAAGAGAAACGAAAATACTCGAAACTTAGTATTTTTTAAAAGAGATGACAACTTGAGGATGAGAGTATAGATATGAATATATCATTTCAATTTTTGAAGTAATGAGTCATATCCATTATTGTTTTTACTTTTATGGGTATAAAACTTGTGTTTTATATTTGTTTTTGTTAGGTAATGATTATACTAATCTTTATATTAATTAAAATAATAAATAAATAATTAAAAAAAATAAAAATTCAAACAAAGAAAATATAATATTATTAAAGATTCAATATCAAAAGAATATTTTTTTTTCTACAATGTTAATTACCATAAAAAAAATGTGCATAATCATCAAAATAAAGTATGAAATAAGAATTGCATAAATTTCAGGTAAATTGTAAAATAATAAATTATTACACATATTTAAAATTTCACAAAAACTACAATATTTATTATTTTTTCATATAATGATATAATAAGGATCTTAGTGAACTTGGTAAATATCGAGCGAGAGTCAAATTGTAAGAGAAAGAATGGAAGATTGGGTAATAAAAGAAAGGTTCTTCATATGAAACAAAACCAAAAACTAACTAGAGAAGAGAATATAAGATTTCTATGTTACTTAATAAATTAAGGTCTACACAATTGAACACTTAAAATTAAGAATTAGTGATTCTCTTGCGACAAAAAGTAAACAAAAGTGAAAATATTAAAAAGAAGTAAAACTAATTAGATGTATGTCTTAGAAACTATTTAATTTGATAAAGTTGAGGTTTGTGTTTTCTTCAATGCAATACATTATTTAAATGAAATCACACAAAAGAAAAAAAATTATAATGGTGGTTATGATGATAAGAAAAGTATGTTGAGGATATGAGTGCACTTGTCGGAATTAAACAAGTAGAACAACATAGAGAAATAGTGAAAATCGAGGACCAAAAGAAATATTGAAAATAACTTTTATAGATTACCCAATAAATTAAAAAGTTTTAATAATTTAAAATGGAAATAGGGATAGGAAAGGAACAAAGGTGTACATAGTCCTCCTCATTCTTATACCCAATTTAAAGAATCGGGTATAGCATGTAGTAAAAGAAGTCTAAGAACACAAACAAGATCAATTTCTGAAGGTGTGAAAAATCTCTTAAAGACTTATTCACAGTTTTTTGTTGTGCAAGTCTCCCAGGATACAACAAGAAATTTTCAAATGGCGTCGAGGAACTAAAGACTAGCAAGCAAACTCTATCAAGCAAAACGAACCCATAATTTAGAGATAAATGAGAAGAGAGAAAAGAGATGAAGGTGTGGAGAAAAGAGAAGAAGGTGTGGATATATGTTTGCAAAAAAGGGATTTTCTTTCCAAAATGCAAAGGCATGGTAGTGGATCTAGTGGGAAAAGTAATGTGTGTGTATCACAGGTTTTGTAAACTCTGTGAGCCACTTTTGATCGAAGCAGCAATAGATTTGAAACTTCCATTTGACTCGCATGCACATCAACAAAGCAGCACACACCAATTGGATGTGAAAGAGACTAATACGAAAACATTCTTACAATTTCACAACAATCCCCACATATTTCAAAAAAAGAAAGAGATAGAAAGAAAGAAGAAGAAAATCTTGGGTTTCAAATAAGATGTAATGTATAAGAGCTAGTATAAATAGATATATGAACTAATCCTAAATTGATGAACTTAACACACAATGTAGTTGGTATAGCAAGTAATATGAATCATGATACTTAGTATGTGTTAGATGTTTATCAATCACAATACACTCCCACAATTCTTGTTGTTATTATTGTGTTGCCCTTTCTAGGTCATACGCGTGCCTAGTATTCGTGAGTGCTCTAGAGATCTCACCAAGATTTCATGCAAACAACCCAGATGACACTCTTATAGGTAATTTCATCAAGAGTATGCTGCAATCATACACCACCGGTAAGGGCTATGAAAATCATTAAAGGATCATATTTAACAAGATAAAAGTAAAAATCATTTTCAAATGAGGTCTCCTTTCTTTATTTTTTTTCTTCTCCTCAAATCCTCGCACATGACATCACAAACAATATCTATAGGTAGTTCAAATGTACCATTAATCTTTAAGGAAAAATATGTTTGAAGAACTCAATATTTTTCGTCTCTACTATAGCATTATATTCAATTATATTACTATTAATAGCAAGAAACTTATAGGTAGCAATATGTTTTGCATAGCCTATTTTCCTTCGTTTGGGATTAGGTAACATCACTTTAGCCAAACACCCCCACAGTTTTAGGTATTTAAGATTAAGTTGATAACCTTTCTACAACTCATAAGGTATTTTACCAGTTTTCTTATATGGTATTCTATTTTTCAAAAAACATGTTGTAAGAAGTGTTTCATCCCAAAGATTATCAGGGACATTAGAAATAAACTCTAAATGTTTATGTTTGGTAAGGTATTATTTTTTGAGTTGTAATTATGAATGAACTGTAAATTTAGTTGCCTTTTAATATAATTTTTGCTTAACTTACTAAAATACACATGTTCAATCAATATAAATTGTTAAGTGGGGCTTAAAGTAAAGTTATTCTTCTTTTAGAATTTTTTTATTTTTCTAAAGTAACTTATTTTTATTAAGAATTTAATTTTGTAGGACAAAATATAATGTTTTTGTTATATCCAAGTTCAATAGACCATAGGTTTGGTTTGATTATGTGTTTAAACAACTAAGTATAAAACAAAATTTTATTTGTATAAGATCTTGTGAAAATTATTGTATCTAGCTAGCTCGTCGAACATAAGTTGTATGAATGGACAAATGTAAGTATTGTTTAATGTACACATCTCCTTTTAAAGCTTTTATTTGAATAGATGTAAGGGAGTATATGTAGTCAAATAAATTTTTGCTTTAATAGACGACAAGTATACTTCGTTTGAAAGACAAGCTTGAAACTTTTCATACTAAATGTCAAAATTTTAAAAATGTTTGTTTCATAATTGTAGAAAATGTACGCTTTTTCATTCTTTGAAGAAGATCTTGCAACACCTTATCAACATTAAAGATCTCTTGAAGAACGTGTGAGAAGCTACTTCATGCAAGCAATTTCTTTGTAAAAGTCAACAAGTTAGTACTGTGAAGTTAACGAATTGTTTTAGACCCTATGCTTCATTCAAAAGGTTGAAAGAAGTCATTTACCTAGGCATGTGAAGCTCTTCCATGCTCTATAGGTGTTGCTAAAGAAGCCATACACATTTGATGCAAAGTCAAGAACACTTAATGTGTCTTGAATACTAAATCATTCTCATATACAAGAAGAAGCAATAATATAAGATAATTCTCACAGTAGCTACAAAAGATGTGCAATGACTTTTTCCCTCTAAGCTCTATATATATAAGATCTTTTTGAAGAAGGAACACTAATGGCAATTACAACAATGAAAGTCTTAATATTAGAACGTGTATAAGATCTAAAGCTTCCAAGCCTCGTAGTTGTGATAAGGAAAACGGTTCGTGTTGTTAACAATCCACAAAAGTAATAACCTCTGTATACGACAAAAGACAATAACTACTTCTACTGGGCAAACTGTGATATCTTAGATCACCTTGTAAAATATTTGGTCTTAACCACGAGTGACTATGATCCAAATAATACCTAATCTTAATTAGGAGTGGCCACATTCTAAAAAATACTCATGTTAGCCAATAATGGCTAGGTTTCAAAGAATGCTTTGTCCTAGAAAAAAGTGATTGTTTTCCAAATAATAGTCAGTTTTTGCTATGAGTGATCACATTCCAAATAATACTCATTTTTAAATAGGAGTGGTCGTGTTCCCAATAATACTTAATTTTATACAAGAATGATTATGTTCCAAGTAATACTCAATTTCCGATAGAAGTGATTGTGTTGTAAATAATACTTAGTTTTAGCCAAGACCAACTCTTATCCAAATAATACTCAGCTTTAGCTAGGAGTGATTGCATTCTGAATAATACTCAGTTTTAGTTAGGTGTGGTTGTGTTCAAAATAATACTCAGTTTTAACTAGAAGTGGATGTTGTCCAACTAATACTCATTTTGTATCTTGCACTAGTAGGTTGCCTAGCGAAACATAATTAGTTAATTGAAAATTAGACGTAATCTTTGTTAATAGATGAACCAATATAAAAACACAATGTATAACCCTCTTATTTCTTTAGATTGCATGTTATTTAACTGTAACTAATATCAGAAGCAGAGTTTTGTGAAAACAAGTTTTGTAAAGCTTTCTAGAAAAGCCATTTTTCAAACTTGTGTTGCATCTCCATTTCCCCGTCAAATGCAATCTCTTAAGAAAGTCACTTGATAGTGCACCCCGTCAAGAAAAACCATTATCTCATTGCACATCATTAGATATGTTATGAAAAATTTCTAAAGTTTTAAAATACAATTCAACCTTTTCTTTTGACTTGTTTTTCAAAGTTGGTACCAAATCTCAACCTCTAAAGGATTGAGCACCTTACCGCAACTTGGGAGAAGATTCACATTGCTAGGATGGAAGGGTTGTAAGCAAACATCTCTCACAAGGCCACCAAAATTTCTAGGGGAAGACTACCCCTATTGGAACGACATGATGGAGATGTACGTCAAGTCCACCCATAATTGGTTGTGGTAAATCATAACCAATGGAGATATAGTCATCAAAGCTCTAGAGGAAGCATGGATGTAAAATGAGTTTTATTAGATGTAACTTAACAACAAGGCAACGTACACTTTAATTTATACATTGTCTAGAAATGAATATAAAAAAATATACAGGTTAAGATCGGCCAATGAGAGTTGGGACATAAAAATCTTCTACGAGGGAACAAAGATTTTTAGCTAAAGAAAGTTGCACACGCCAACATGAGTCTTTAACCATGATGGATAATCAGACTATGATAATATATTTGGAAAAATGCATACAACTCTAAACAGGATAGAAGCTTTCAATCAAAGCTTCTCCAAGGCTTATATCAACCTCAAACTACTAGATAGAATGCCAAAGGTGTGATAGCCCAAAACAACAATCATCACAAAGGTCTGAGATTTGAAAAACTCACAGAGGATGAGCTTCTAAGAATCTTGAGAGTTCATGAGGTGCATTTCCAATATTATAAGCAAAAGGAAGCCTAAAAAGACCTAATTTAGACAAAATGGAATTGGAGCTCAAAAAACTCTAAAGGATAAAGACGAGAATTTCAAGGTGAGTGTGACAACTCAACTGATGAGGAAATATCCTGACTTTTAAGAAGTTTTAAGTAGATGCTTGAACAAAAGCATCATGTCAATATGGAATCTATTTTAAAGAGGAAAGAATGTCATCGTAAAATCGTTTGCTATGCATGTAGATGACCAGGGCACATGATGACAAGTTGTCCCAAGTTGAAGAAGGAAAGTTTGAAGATTACATGAAATTACTCAAACGCAAGCTCTAATTTTGAGTCAGATGCAAAAAAAGTCAAACATATATTTTATTACAAATGTAGAAAATGAGGTACACTCTAACCTTAATCATTCTTCTTTTGAAACCTCTTTAGACTCATCATATTCATCATTTGATTAAGATGATCAGTCTTACGAAGATCTTCTTAACAAATGCAACAAGATCTCTGAATAATACTTAAATTTAAAATAAAAATTTAAATTATTGTTTTTAGAAAATAAAAGGCTCAAGTTAGATTTTTCTACATCTAACGAGAAGATGTCATATCTTGAACAAAGTCATGCATATGATACTTTGAAATTTAAAACTTTGGATGAAAAAGATACATGTCGTAAGAATGATTTTGAAAATTGCTTTGAAAGCTCGAAAGTTTCAACCTCTTTCTTCAAATATGAGACATACATCAGATAAGTCTTATCTTGGCTATGACTTAAGAGGTAAAATACATATTCATAGGTGTGGAAAGGATGCTTGCCCTTATCATGATAAACTTGGGCATGTAAGTCTCACATGTAAACATAAAAGGAAACCATTCAAAGATAATGAGAAAGGACCTAAGAAAATTTGGGTACCAAAAAATAAACCAATATAAAAACATAGTGTATATCTTTCTTATTTCTTAACACTTTAGATTGTAGATTATTTAACTGTAACTAATCTCTAAAGAAGACTTTTATAAAAATAAGTTTTGAAAAAAAATTTAAATAGTTCATTTATTAAACTCAAAGTCACGTTTGACTTTCCTCATCAGATGCTATCTTTTAAGAAAATCAATTGATAATGTGTATGTAAGTGAAAATTATCATCTGATTGCACATCATTAGATGATATCTTACAAAACACAATTTAACCATCCAATCTTGTTTTTTGACTTATTATTCATAGTTTACATATGAAATTTTAAAAGAGATTGCAATTTTAGAAAGTCGCTCGCAATTTTCTTTTAATTATCATCATTAATAAATTTTTTTTGTCGATATAGGCCAATATTATTTCACAATTGATATTTAAGGTGTTCTTTTTTTCTTTTTGTCAACAGTAGTATATATTTTTTGATTGATGTCAAACTCAAGTTTTAAGTTAGCATCAATTAGTGATTATTTTGATTTGATATCAATTGAAGTTGTTCTTCAACACACGTTGATGGAAACATAGGTTATTGTTATTTCTATATCAACATAATAAGACTTTTCTTTAGTTAATGTTGGTAAATGTTAATTTTTTTATTGATATGTAGGCAAGGGTTGTTTCGAGGTTGACATTTGTTCAAGTTTTCAAAACCAATGTTCGAGGGGTTATTTTTGTCAACTAGATTTTTTCAATTGAAATTTGTAGTTGTTATTTTTTGTCAATATATATAGGGATGTTTTTAACAATGTTATTAGTTGTATTATATGGTAATTTTTATTTTAAATATTTCATACAAACAAGAAAATTAAGATTCAATAAATTTGAATTACTTTATCTAAATGAAAATTAAAAAATTGTTTTAAATAAAATTAATTCAAATTCTAATTATTTTAGAACATATTAATTGATTATGTTAAAGTATAATAGATTATATTGTGTTTGCACATTACAATGCATCAATAATAAATTATCTTATGCAATACGATTATCATAAGTAAGATACCAATTATTTGACTTAATTAGTCACTAAATTCAATCATTACTTCTATTTTGTAGTTATTTAGCAACCAAAATCTAATTTAGTGACTATTTTTATCATAATTAGTAACTATTTCATTTGGTAGCTAAATATTGGTTTCTAAACAACCTTTTTCTTATAGTCTAAGTGGTGGTGGACGCATGTTGTAACAAAAAATCAATTACAATCAAAACTAATCATAACAATCAAGTATACACTAACAGTCCCCTTAAATTCAAGGTTAATGAAAATAATCAATAATTTTGACTTTGTCATACAATAGTGAAAATTGAGCTTGTGAAGAAAATGTTGGCTAAGTTCAAGATGGGTGAATTGAACATCTAAATTTTTTTCACAAAAATTAGTTTGTAAGAAGGAATATCTTCAACTGAATCAATTTACTGTAGTACAGATTGTCACACAGTGGAAAAACAACCAATTGAAATACGTAAACAATTGGATAATTTTTCAATATAGGCAACCTAACATAAATTCAATTGATTTAATTAAAAAAACACTCAGGTTAATTTCTTACTTGGAAAAATAACAGAAATTTTAATCAGTTCAATTCGTAGAATAACGAATTTATATTTCTAGATAAACAAAATCACAAAAAAACAATTGATTGATATAAGACATCAGTGAGTTGAATTTTCAAAATCTCACAATTACCAAGATTTAATTTTAGTTGTTAACATTAGTATATGAATATTTGATCACACTTATATAGAATTAGTTAATTCCAATGTGTAAGTACAACAAAATTAGTTAGTTGAAATTCAAAGTCCGTTGATCAATTTATCGTACAAAGATAGATTAGGCAAAGAATGTATAGTGAATCAAGATCGGAGTGTAGAGAGAAAGAACACAAGATTTTTATACTGGTTCACTCTTTCTCAAGAGCTACATCTAGTTTTCTTTGCAAACTTGCAAATAATCTAAATCACACAAGTGTACAACCAATACAATCAATACACAATCTTACACCCTGCAAGATCAACAAAGAAATAATGCAACACCCTGTTGCACCTCTACAAATGAACACCCTATTCAAATGTAGTTTATACTCTCGATTACAATTAATAAGTGAAATACAATCAACAACTACAACTATAATAGAACAAAATGGTCTAAACCAAGTTACAAAGAATTTTCTTGACTCAAACTAGATGAAAAACCGTTCAGAGGAATCATATATCAAAAAAATACTCCAAGATTCTTTATCTTGAATGATTTTGATCAGAAATTCATTAAGCTCTTTGTGAAATGTCACTATTTTCGAATAGAATTCTCTCTGCATCACTTCTCTTCTCAAAATCATGATTGCTTTCTTTTTGTTGAACTATTTTTTGAAACGGTTATTTATGACAATTATACTTAAGTGAAGACAGTCGATTGAAAATTCATTTACATTGATTGATTTTACTAACAGAATTTTCAATTGGTTAATTTTTAAAAACAAGTTAGTTGAAAACATTATTAAAATAATTTTTCGTGGAAAATTTTATGAAATCAAATTCATTTTATTTTTATGATATCTACACATGATTCATCAACACTTACACCAACACACTAACCGTAACAACTAAACTTTTCAAGCTCTTCTTCTTTTGACATGACTTCATCAAATGATATTTTGCACTATTTCCAACAAACTCCTATTTGATGAAGCTAATCCAGTGAGTGTGCATGAGTACCTCTAGTCAACCTACATAAACTAAAAATTTTGATAAAATTTGCTCCGATTGAAATCAAGTATAAATTGATTTAAAAATTCACACATGATAGATATTCACCAATTGAAACAAAAAAATGCCCGATTTATTTTTCTTACCATACTAGAGACCACTAAAACTCATGATATTTAACTCCCCCTCAGTTAGTTATTGCGCCTGAATGGTAGAGTAATTACTCACAATCCTGCAAATCAATTAGATAAGCACACATGCACCAAAATAATGTTATCACAATAAAATTTCATTCATAACCATATGTAGTCTAGTGCAAATCTAGTTCACAGTTCAAGAATCTTAAAATATTACAAACCATATATATTACTTTTAAAACATCACAAAGCAAAAAAATAAAACAACCATAACAAACACACATAATATACACACCAAACATACATCATTTCTACCCCATTGAATTGATCAAATAGGGTGAAAATAATATGATACCAAAACAAATATTAAAACTAGAGTTCAAAATATAGTGAAATATGAATAACAATGTGATGCATGTGATCCTAACTCTCCCTACCATAGTGCAGTTATACTCGCCAGTCTTGTACAACTTCATTTAATTATCAAGGTGTTGAAACCTTGCAGCACAAAACTCGTAGTGATCCCTCTAATCTCCAGACATTTTATCCAATTTTCCAAGTACCATTTGATCAAATCTTAAAGTGGTCATCCTCTATCAACTGAAGGGACATAGGTAATCATCACATAGTTTTCTCTAGTAGTACGACTTGGTCCAGCTTCATCTGTAGCTTGTTCACCACCACCACCACCACTAATAACACCTCCATCTTTTTTATCAGCTCGACATATATAGTGGTCATCATTGACCTTCTTCAGTCTAATTTTGTGCAAGGTTGCACAAGTAATTTCGTTGTAGGCTTTGACTATCTCAATTAACTCTCTTCTAATTCCAATCCAAAGTGTTCAATCATTTTCGAGACTATACAACATAAGGAACTCTATAGTGTGTCAACCTCTTTGACTTATTCATGGGATCTTTCATCACATGAATCTAGTTCACCTTCACCCTGTTCATTATGCAATGCATCAAGGTTAAGTCTTCTTTAGTTACGACAACATGATAGTGTCCTCTTGGGATTAGCTGCCACACTACTAGGAAAGTTAGGATCCTCAGGTTCATGGTCAATCCTACCACATGAAATCCTCTCATTGTTGAATGTGGATTCCTCAAACAACACTTGAAAAACTAAATCTTGTTGTAGTCTTCTAATGATCCAATATTTCCTTTGCCAACCTTCGCTCCGAAGTTTTTCAAACTAGTGATTGTAGTCCGTAATGTAGGGGTAATATCCATGTCAACCCCTTTTTACATGTGACCACATGGAGTCCCCTTCAAAGGTTAAATTTGTGAAGAATACCTGAACCAAGTCTGGGTAAATGTTCTCAGTTAAGTTGAGAAATCTTTCTAGCTTCTGATGCTTTAACATCCTCCTTATCCAACAGCTTCTCCTACTTTAGCCAGATAAATCTCATAAATTTGGGGTTGTTGATAACTTTCTTATTAATTACATTAAGATACATCTCGATCTGCTCCTGGTTCCGGAGAACCATCTCTCAAGGTGGCTATTCTCTTCAAGTTCTTCCATTTGGCACCTTTCAGTAATTCTAGAGGATCTAGCTCTCTTCCTTGGTGTTGTTGAAACTGATGTGGTTGGTTTAAGGTTACTTTTGGATGAATAAGATGAAATGCATGCAATGTGGTCTCATATAAATGTCAAAAATATACACAAAATCATGGAGTAATTATGCAGTAAATGAAAAGTAGAAAATTAGTGTAGTTTAGGTAGGTTACTGCACCAAATCAATAAATTCAAAAAAGACAAAACTTGATTTGTCAACTTGCTTAGTCAACTTTTTAGTTTGTGCTTTTTGAGTGCAAATTGATTGTTGACATGTGGCATGGGCACGGTTCATGATGCAAATCATGTGATCTTCATGCTTCAACACTTACAATCAAATTGTCTTCATGCCTCAACACTTACAATCAATTTATTATCAAGCATTAGTATCATAAGTTGATTTGAGGGTCAAATACTATTTCACTGCCTTTACCTCAGATGCACATTAATCCTTAGACACAACAAATAATCATGCAATACATGCGCAATTTGATTGATGGATTACTGTTAATGAAAATATTAATAGTCGATTGAATTTTGCAATCAATTAATTCAAATTTTAATGCTGAATTCAATCATAATAAAATTAGTGCAATCAAGAGTTATAAAATATTTGACATCTCAAGAATTCCCAATTTTGTCCTTAGAAAATTAAATCTATCCTTAGCCATGAAAAAATCAATTAATTAATTTGTTGTTTCAACAAATTTAATTTCACAAACACCATTGTTTACATGATCTCTGATAAAGTGATGTCTAATTTCAATATGCTTAGCTTTAGAATGGTGCATTGGATGTTTAGTCAAGTTAATAGCACTGATATTAGCACACATAAGTGGCACCTTTGAAAGCTTTAAACCAAAATCACTTAACTATTGTTTTAACCAAAGAATTTGTGCACAAAAACTTCCAGTAGCAATATATTTTGCCTCTACAGTTGATAGTGTCACGCATGCTTGCTTCTTGTTGTGCCATAAGTTTAGACTTGACCCAAGAATATGACATGTTCCACTAATGCTTTTCCTGTCTAATTTACAGATTGCAAAATCAGAATCAAAATAATCTATTAAACTCAATGAAACACCACTTGAATAGCATAGTCGAAGATTGACAATTTCTCTCAAGTACTTTAAGATTTTCTTAGTTGCACTGTAGTGTGATTTCTTTGGATTTGATCGATATCTTACACACAAACACACTGAATATTATGTCTGGTCTGTTGGCTATCAAGAAGAGGAGTGATCCAATTAGCCCTTTATATTTTGTTAGATCTACAACTACTCCTTTCTCATCAGCATCCAGAGAGTAGCTCGTTGAATGGGTGTTGCAGCCTCCTTGCATTTCTCTATTTCAAATTTCTTTAAGAGATCCTCACAATACTTTGATTGGTTTAAAAATTTTCCTTGTTTAAGTTGTTTGTCATGCAAGCCTAGGAAGTAATTAAGCTCTCCCATCATTAACATTTCAAACTCACCCTACATAACTTCAACAAACTCTTGGCAAAGTTTTTCATTAAATAAACCAAAGATAATATCATCAACATAGAATTATACAATAATGATATCATTTCCATTCTTTCTAATGAAGAGAATTTTATTTACTTTTCCTCTTTCATAATTTTATGACAGTAGAAAATTACTCAACCTCTTATACCATTGCCTTTGAGCTTACTTATATTCATACAATGCTTTCTTGAGTTTGTATACATGTCCAAGAAGCTTATGATCTTCAAAACTTGAAGGTTTTCTTACATATACTTCATCTTTGATAAATTCATTCAAGAATGCACTTTTCACATCCATTTGATACAATTTAAAACCACACAAATAGTCATACGCAAGCAAAAGTATAACAGCTGCTAGTCTAACAATAGGTGAATAGGTTTCATCATGATCAATTCCTTCCTCTTAATTATACCCTTTTTCTACTAGCCTATCTTTACTTCTAACAGTGATACTATTTTGTTCTAGGAACTAAATACCACACATCATTTCAAGTGAATAGATTCAATTCATCTTGCACAGCATATATCCAGTCAGCATCATTCAAGACTTCCAAAACAGATGTTGGTTTAAGTTGTGAAACAAAAGTTATGTGTTCATAGAACAAATTCATAGATTTTCTGGTTAATACTCCCTTGTTAATTTTTCCAATGATGTTATCCAAGGATAAATTTTCTGAACCCTCCATTCTCTAGGCAACTCTGTGCCTCTAGCAGGTACAGTAGGTACTTCAACATTTTTAGCTCCCAACAGGTCTGCTCACCTTTTTCTCCACATCACTAATTTGCACTTAAGCCTTAGCTTTTAGAGTTCAATAATCTCATTATCACATGCACTGTCAAATGTTTCCTACATCTTGTGGTCAGTTTCATAAAAAATAATATGCACAAACTATTCAATTGTCATAGTCCTCTTATTATACACTTTATAAGCATGATTATGAGATGAGTAACCTAGGAAGATATCTTCATCAGCCTTGGCATCAAACTTGCCTAGATTATCTTTTTCATTGTTCGAAACAAAACACTTATAGCCAAAGACTTTAAAATGAAAAATATTTAGCTTTCTTCATTTGAAAAGCTCATATGGGGTTTTCTTCAAAAGATGTCTCAATCAAAACTCTATTTAAAACATAACATGCAGTGTTTACCACATTAGCTCAGAAATACATAAGATTAGTTTCATTTAGCAAAGTTCCAGTCACTTCTTCCAAAGATCTATTTTTCCTTTCAACCACATCATTTAGCTATGGTGTTCTAGGTGCTTAAAAATAGTGTTTTATACCAAATTTATCATAAAAGCTTTCAAACTTTTTATTTTGAAATTCTCCCCTATAATTAGTTTTGATAGCTGAAATGTTACAATTTTTCTCATCTGGAAAAACTCTAGTAAGTCTTTTGAAGGTTGTGAATGTATCATCCTTGGTTACAATGAATAATATCCATTTATACCTAGACTCATCTAAAATGACCAAACCATAATAGTTACCACCTAGGCTCATGGTCCAAGAAGGTCCAAACAAATCCATATGCAATAACTCAAGGGGTGTTGAAGTGGGTACAAAGTTTTTTTGCTTAAAAGAATTTTTGAATTGTTTTCCCTTTTGACATGCTTCACAGACCATATCTCAAACTTGAATTTAGGCAGTCTATCAACTAAGTTGTTAGACACAAGATTATTTAAATTATGCTTATGTATGTGTGCAATGCGTCTATGCCATAAATATTTAATGCACGAAAACCCTAAACAAAAAAATTCACATAAAATTTAATGCACGAAATATTTAGTGTATAAATATTGTTCACCCTTTTTCCCACAAGCAAATTTTGTTTTCTTGAAATTGAATCTGAAATGAGACATAACTCTGGTTCAAAAATGTCTTGAAGTCTTTTTATCACACAGTTGACTAATGTTGAGTAGATTGTGCTTCTATCCTTTCACTAGTAGCACATCTTTGATGATCAAGGAGTCTTTATCACTAACATCTCCACTGCCAAGGATTATGCCTTTTTTGTTTTCACCATATGTTACATATCCTCCATGTTTCAAGGTCAGATTAATTAACTTTAAAGCATCTCCTGTGATATGCTTTGGGCAACCACCATCCAAGTACCATAGTTGCTTCTAGGATATTAAAGTGTCCTGCAAAACAAGTTAAATCTCAAGTAATGGTCCCTAATAAATTTGGTCCAATACTATTAGTAGTACCCTTGGTTGTCCACATAACCAAGCCTTTTGGAACATCAAATTTACTAAAATTACAATTCCTACTATCGATTCTTATGGTATTAAGGATCTAGATCAACCTCTTGGAAGATGAAGAAAAAAAAAAGAATGAAATAGGAGCAACAATGGTTGTCATATAGAGCAATAATGTAGAAAAATAATAAGACAAGTAACTATCAATGTAAAATGAAATCAAAAGTGGAATAAAGAAGAAGATGAAAGGTAGAACACAAGACCTATGGAAAGAATTCCAAGGATAAGTGCTAGAGGAGCCCCCACTTGAGAAAGCTTCTCAAGATAAGAACTCAAACAACAAGAGAAAGGAGAAACTCAACTTCAACTTTCAAGAAACACCTTCAAAGGTACTTTCATTCACTCTCTAATTCATATTATTTAATGTTTTTTTACAAAAAGGTTGGAATCCTATTTATAATAGTTCATGGATGTCCAAAAGTCAAAAGATTAGCAAAGTTAACTATGATTAAGAGTAACTAATCTCCTAGAAGTGCATGAAGTAGTTAGGAAGGGGCATGAATGAGCAAGTGCTGGTTTTGAAGATTCATGAAGGTGCATGGGATAGTTTGGATGTAATGATGGGAGTTGCGTTTAGTTAGAAGGTGTAATGATGGAAATTACATTTATTTAGATGGCGTAATGATGAGAGTCGCATTTAGTTAGAAGGTGTAATGATGGTTCATGATGATGGGTTTATCCTTGTGCTTCAATTTGATTGGTGGAGAGCTCCAAAAGTTAATATGTTTTTTTCCTTCTCTTCTTGCATTCTCTCAAATTCCTTCCATTTTCAAGAGATCTACTTCTTCTTCTCTTTTTTATTTTTTCATGCTCCTTCTTTATTTATTTTTCATGTCTTCTCTTTCTCTTGTTCCTTAAGTGCTTCATCCTTACATGTATCAATTCCTCATAGAACGACATTCTCTCACAAAATAAAAGGATGTTACAAGTGGTGAATTTTACCTTTTGTTGTAGTTAAAAAAATTGTTAAACTTTTCTCCTTTTTCTGAAAACCAAACAGATAACTAATGTCAGTTTTATTACAAAAAAAAAAAAATTGATCCAAGAATGACATTCAGATTTTCAATCCCCAAGGTGAGTCTTGCAACAATTTTCATCAAATAGCTAATTTTATCTTGCAAGAGTTCACAATTTTCACATTTAGTTGGCTTAAAAGATACAATCTCATTGTAGGAAGTAGCTTTATAAAACATTTCAAGATGTTCAAAATCAATTTCAACAGTCTGTAGTTCTTTTCCTAATGAGTTTATTTTGTTTTCCAACCAATTTTTTAAACCGAATTTATTGTTTGACAAAGCTAATATCTTTACTTCTTCATAAGTTTCTTTAAAAGCATGAAGCAAGGTATTATAATTCTCATGCTTTGCAGAGATGTTATAACTTGCTCTACTGACTTCAGATTGGTGTCCAGCTATTAAGCAGAGATTTGCTTCTTCATCCTCCTTTAATGAATAGCTAGAAGATGTGTCATTGTCTTCCCATGTGATGTAAGTTCTCTTTGTCTTTCCACTCCTGTTGTTTTTCTTTTCTAGACCTTTCTCCTTATTTGTTAGATTTGGACACTCTGCCTAGATGTGTTACTACTTGACACAAACAAAACAAGTGAAACTAGAGGAATTAAGATCAGACTTTTTTTATGTATACCTTTTTCCTTGCAGATTTTTCTTGTTTCCTCTCTTCTTTTGAATCTCGTTAAACTTCCTTGTTAGAATATTCAAAGTTTCAACATCACTACAATTACTAGAGCAGTCTCTAGTATTCTCTCCATTTTGAGGAGCGTATTTCAGTGCAAGTCTTCTAGCATATTTGAGTACAAGTCTTCTCACAAGGGTTTCAGACAACAAATGAATCATGCTTATTCCTAGATACAAGATTTCATTAGGTATTCCAATTCAGATCCTGATTACTAACAACATTTTCCAATAATTTTAGAATCAAAGTGTCAAGCCATGAATCAACACAACAAACATTAAGCACAAAATTAAAATACTGACATTGAAAGGAAAAGACATATATGTATAAACACAATATTGATTACATGAGAGTTTGATTAATTACATCTAAGCCCAAAAACAATGGGTTCAGTTCCACACAGACATGAGAACCCTAAACATAGCACATGAATAGTGGAAGAAGATTACACCAAAAACCCAATCGTTGTCGTCCAAGACTAACTTTTTATCTACTCTGGCTCTGTATGTCTAAACCCTAATGCATTTACTCAATAAATAGACTTTTGGAATGAAGTTCGCTTCCGACTCAACTTAAATGGAACCAGGCTCAGCTCATCTTGTGTGGACCCAAATCCAACTTGTGCCCGGTGCAACTTTCATAGTGTTGGGCGCGATTGTGCTGAATTTTTCCCTCTTCTATACACTCCTTTACGGACTTTCTATCCTTTGTCTTCCTTCATGGGGCTTCAATATATCCTTATTCATGGGCTTCGATCTTTTTCTTTAATTTCAGTGCTTTTTGTTCCATTTTTAGGAAAATTAGTACAACTTACCATTCGTAGACATAAGTAATCAATTTATTAATAAAATTATAATAAAATAAGGAAATAAGTAGGGTTCAAGTTTAGAAAGAGTTGATTTCATAGTAAAAATTGGGTTCAAAATGTGATAAAAATATATGTTATCATCTTGCATGGCCTTAAGCCAAAGATGAGAGGACAAGGTTTGTTTAACAATAGTAGAGTAGGATAACGATGAGGTTTGACAATAGTAGACTTAGAACGTGTTTGCATAGGATGAATAGATCGAGAACAAGATGGAACAATGAGATCAGTAAAATCAGATATCGAAAGGAAATGCACTAGACAACTCAAGAGAAAGAAGATCATCATATAACTAATTTGATAATGATACATTAGGTGAAACAGTGATGGAAAAACAACTGGTGACTCATGAGTAGCATTTTGAGAGGAAGAGAGAACAATAATAAGTAGTAAAACTCCAAGAGGTAGAAGACGAAAATGAAATGAAGGCATTTGCAAGGATGTATATTTATTAGCAAAAGAAAAAGTATATTCATCAAACACAACATCTTTTGAAATGAATAGTTTACCATGAGAATCCAAACATTTGTAACCATTATGACAAGAAAAATATCCTAAAAAGTGCAAGGAGTGGAACGAAACTCAAGTTTATGACAATTATAAAGATGGGTATGTGGATAGCAAGCACAACCGAACACTTTTAAGAAAACATAATCAGGAATTTTATGAAAAACAGTGGAGTAAGAAACAAAATGAGGCAAAGCAGAAGTAGGGAGTCTATTAATAAGGCAAGTAGCAGTGTGAAAAGCATGATCCCAACAAGTCATGGGAAGAGAAACTTAAGAAAGTAAAGTAAGATTCATATCAATAATATGACGATGTTTACGTTCAACAACACCATTTTGATGATGTTTATATGCACATATAAGACAATGGTTAATCTCAACAACTTTAAGATATTGAGTAAAAGGTAAAAATTCACCCCCTTCACCCTTCCCCAAAAAGTTGTTTAGACTTTTTTAATTTTCTATTTAGTTATAGTTCAACATGTGTTTTAAATTTCTTGAACATATTCATTGTTTCAGATTTATACTTGGGAAAATAAATCCAGGTATATATGTTGAATGCATCAACAAAAGAAACATAATAATAATATCCTATGGAAGATTGAACATGTGATGGTCCCCAAAGATTACATAAAATAAGTTGTAGAGGATGACTGTAAGTAGTAAAAGAAGGTTGAGAACTTAATTCATGAGAATTCCCATACAACATATTATAGAAAAGTCAACATGTGTTTTATTGAGTGGAGAAATATTACAGTGTTTAAGAACATATATAAACAATAACAAAGGATGCCCTAATCTTTTGTGCCAAAGAGAATATAAAGAAATGTATGTGATGATCTAGCAGAGAATGGTGATGAAAGATGAATACCAGAGTGGAAGTAGATAAATGGTGAGACAAAAAGGGTTTGAATTGAGTATTCAGTTGATGATACGAAAACTAATATAAATCATCTTGACCAAGGTATCCTTTGCCTAAAACAGGGTGATCAACCTGAGACTTAACAAAACAAATAAATGAGTGACATTGAAAATAAACATTGTCATCTTTTGAAAACTTACTAACACTAACAAGATTTTTGTTTATGGAAGGAACGTCTAAACAATTTTTCAGATATAATGTGATATATAGATTAGTACTTGAAGGAAAAGAAGTAGAACCAAAAAACTGAATGGGCTAACCTTGTCCATTTCTTAGAAACACATTTTCATCTTCTTGAGTAGGAACAACTTCCACAATATTAGTAGCATTAGTAGTGATATGATATGAAACACCTAAGTTAATGAACCAATTTTGAGACTATTGTACAAGAACAAATTATGTTGCATATGCCTGTGCTAGAGGATGCGGCATTACTTCTGGATAATTCTGATATGATGCAAAAGGAAGAGAAGGTCGTGATTGAGACAAATTCTTAGGAAAAGAATGTTGATGTGAGTTGTAGAACTGTGCATAATGCTTATGGAAATTATAAGGTTGAGCAAAATAGGTTGGATTAAGACGATGATAACAGAGTGATGCAGTGTAGCTATACTTGTTACAAATTTGGCATTGAATAAAATCACAACCATTACGACTTCCTCTTTGACCACCTCTGCCTCGATTAAAATAATTGCCTCATGAAGAATTGATAGAAATAAGAATTAAGAATATTTCTGAGAAATTATTTTATTTACTTCTCTTATCAATTCACCAACACATTGTTTATATATATATATATATATATATATATATATATATATATATATATATATATATATATATATATATATATATCTAT
>Ga0209700_105886_pt1 | contig 19920 bp, 5 predicted proteins | sample SiratroredBW_FD_187528 | JGI IMG/M metagenome (GOLD analysis project Ga0209700, IMG submission 187528) | Root nodule microbial communities of legume samples collected from California, USA - Siratro red BW (SPAdes) (version 2) | ecosystem: Host-associated > Plants > Roots > Nodule | place: USA...
TTCTCTTCTTGATTTACTTGAATATCTATGTGAGGGCTGGCGGAAGGTTCTTCTCTTGCTCCTTGCTTTGATCTCTTTTTCCTTATACGGTTGTTCCGAGCTGTCTTTTCTATTTCTGAATCAAATTACAGTTGATCTCTAGGAACTTGTCCTCTCAATAACATAAATCAGGAGCAACTTAAGCAAGAATTAGAACAAGAGGATTAACAAATAACTAAAACAAAAAGAAAATAAAAGACAAAAATAAAAACAACAAATATTCACAGTACTTAATGAGTTATGTTCTCAAATTCAAAAACAATAACTGTTCCCCGGCAACGGCGCCAAAAACTTGTTAAGACTTTTATTCGGCAAGTGTACCGAGTCACAAGTAATATAGATTTATAAAGCAAGGATGTTGATCCCACAGAGAGCAGTTTTGTTTTAGAACTTAGAGTCACTACTCACTAAGTAATTACAGGTTTTCAAATGATTTGATAATGGTTTGAGTCAAGAAACGTAAAAGAACAATTAAAAATAAGTAACAATTATAAAAACGGAGTTTGCAAGGTTTAGAAGGACTTTGGGATTGAACTTCATCTCTTTCCCTCATTCATATTTTGGACTTGATAATGAAATACAACATTAGTAACTACTCACAACTGATGCACATGTAAAAATCATTCACACCGATTCCTCTGATATGAAATTCATAAGGAAATTTCCTAAACACTGATTCCTCAGCTATTTAGTAAATTGCCCAACGTTAAGAACGGATGTTATACGCATTCGATATATTGAAACCTATTCCTAGTATTCCGATATATCGACTATTTTCATCTAGGTCGGAAACTCAAAAGTACTTTCCAGTTAAGTTTAAGAATCAAAATCGAGACTCTATTGATCAGATAAAACCAAGCATTAAGCACAAGATGAAAATAGCAATGGAGTAGAAACTGAATATTAGATTTAAAATCGCCAAAATACAAATGAGTTCAAGAAGTTACATTCAATCCCAAAGTTGCGGAATTTAGCTACTCATAGTAGCCATTACACTTCAAAGAAGAAAGATTGCAAGGAAGAGCAGGAATCCTCAATAGTTCTTCTTCTTGACAGCTCTGCAGTTCCCCTAAACTCAGATCCCCTTTCTAAAACCCTAAAATCCTCCTTTTAAACTTGGTTTGGGCCTAGGTGAAGTGGCTTTTCTTTTGGGCTTTTTTCTATTTTAAACTTTTTGTTTCTTTTCTTCATGAATCTTCCCATCTATCATTTTCTTCATTCTTTTTCACCTGAAATTTCACAATAATTGAGATTAAATTATTTCCTTTAACTCAGGACTCAAAACATATATTTAAATCCAAAAACTCTAAAATTGGGAGAAATTACTATTTTAAATAATACTAAAACCCATAAGTACTCAATATTTTTCATGTATAAAAACACTTAAAATTGGTACTTATCACTCTCCCTTTGAACTCCCTTATTTAAGCAAAGGCTAAAAATCATAAATATAATAAAAGGAAAGGAAATAGTTTACTTGCGTATTTTGGTTACTTTGATTTAATTAATTTAACTCTTTTTTGGGAGTCATATGTGATATAGTTTTATATTTTTAGTTATTTTTCTGCTTTTTTAAAGTAACAGGGTATTTCTTTTTTAAATAATGTATATAGGGGGGCAAACAACCACTTTACACTTGAAAAGTTCTATTAAAATAAAACATAAAAAATATTTTATTTTCATAAAATGAGTTAATGAACAACCAAACTCTTTGAAAGATTTCTTTTTTAAATAATGTATATAGGGGGGCAAACAACCACTTTACACTTGAAAAGTTCTATTAAAATAAAACATAAAAAATATTTTATTTTCATAAAATGAGTTAATGAACAACCAAACTCTTTGAAAGATTTCTTTTTTAAATAATGTATATAGGGGGGCAAACAACCACTTTACACTTGAAAAGTTCTATTAAAATAAAACATAAAAAATATTTTATTTTCATAAAATGAGTTAATGAACAACCAAACTCTTTGAAAGAAAACTGTAGCCAAGCTCTACAGAAGGAAAAGGAACAACCAAATATTTGAAGGCATAAAATGAAATAAATAGAATAAAAATAATGAAGGAGAAAAGAGATGAATGCATACATAAGGAAGTTCATCTGCGAATACCATAAAAGTTATTTGGATATTTTATTATAAAATTAGCTTTTAAAAAAATTATTTTATTATAATAAATGAACATAAAATAATTTTTATTTTTTAATCTCTAAAAATTAATCCATGGACTATTTAATATTATTTAATTGAAGAGATAAATATAATTGAAAATATAAAGACAAAAATATTGTCACGTTTACAATATCAGGATTAGTTATTTTTCATAAAAAACACTTATTTTTCAACATAATCATTCTTAAAAAAATTAAAACAAAATCCACAAGTTTATTTCAATTTATCAAGATAGGTAATTTTGAATATTTTTTTATACAATTAGTTGTTTCTTTTAAGATATTTTATGATTCTGAATAAATATAAATGATTTTTTACTTTGTAATTTCTAAAATTAATTCTTATATTATTTAATGGTCTATTTAACTGGAGTAAGCAAAATTGACTGAGAAGATAAAATAAGTACAAACATATAGTCAGTGGCTATCCCTTTCCATAAAAAAGTCGCTTCCTCTTCAGACATAATCATCTATTAAAAAATCCCTAAATTTGTTTCAATTTTTTTAAAGTAAGGTATTTTATTGAATCTTTTAAAGCAAGTTAATTAATCATCTTGTCAATAATAATTTTTAAATGAATAAATTATAATGAGTAGGATATTATCATATACAATAACTTATTTTTTTTATATGGATCATAACAATTTTTCAAAAGTATTATTTATTTTTATTATATAAATATTGAGTGAAGGTACATAATTACATATGCATGAATAGAAAAAAAAAATACATCACATATTTATTAAGATTCACTTGCTTTTAATAATTTGTCAAACTTAGCTATTATAAAAAAATTAATATTTATTTATCAATCTATAAGTAAGTGCATTTTTAAACAGCTAGAGGAGATGTCTAGCTTACCTTAGACCTTAAGTAATTATAAACTAACTTTACATGCCTTGAGCATTTATAGTTTAGTTCTAAGGTTTAAACATTTTTAATTGAAGTTTATATGATTTATAGTTCAATTACACCTTAAACATTTAAAACTTGACTCATAGCTTGATTATAGAACAAAAACATCACTAACTTAAACGTTATAAATTGAATATTTTTAACTTAATCTCAATCTTCAACATGTTTAACTTGATTTTGCATTACTTTTTTTAGTTAAGCGCTGAAAAGTGTGGACATCTAATCAGTTACACAACAAAAAGTTTATACAAAAATGTTTATTATTTAATTGGTTAGTAAATAAAATATTTACGTTGATATTTTTTAACACTATTTTAGTATACAATTTAATCGACGAGAAAAATATAAAATTTACACTAATTTATCACGCTGTGACATCTATACAAATATATAATAGCTCCTGAATCAAATCCTAACCATTATATTTCTATATTCATAAACCAACATTAGCATGCAATGCTTAATCTATGCAACAAGATAAAAAATTAATAATAATAATAATAATAATATCAACAATACCCATTGCCAAGTTATATAAATCATCCTTTTTCAATTTCTCTTTCCTCTTTTCCTTGAAATAGAGCGTGGAATTCTTTCAAATCATTGTTTTTGTGTGGGGCCAGATTCATAAGTGGTTTGTCGACATTTTTTACAACTTATCTAAATAATTCATGTTCTTTTGTTTTCACGATTTCGATTTTTCTTCAAGGATGTTTCATTCCATTCATAAAAAGTGACATGTTCGTGCTCATTCGTGTTATTGACCAGTGACCATTTCTCCTCTAATTTTTTTGGCATCTTAGTTATAATTCTCATAACATATTATTCATGTGGTATTGTTTAGTTCCTAGATCATAAGATGGGTCTCTTTTCCACTTCAATACTTTAATAAAATTATTCTTTTCTCTGTTTCAACTAATATTACACTGTTTGTTTTGATATTATACTATTTAGCCAGAAATATATATCTTATCTAAAAACAAAACACAAAAAATTACATCAAGATGTTTTGTCATTTTCAACAAATTAATATTTTAGCTCCCAGTTAATTTATCTATGAATTATTTTTGTTAAGCATGATCGTACATTAAAGATTCAATAATTAAATTACTGTATATATATGCTAGCAAGGAGTCTAATTGATTGAGAAGGTGATCCTCTTAGCAAATTTTGAATAAACTAAATGAAATTTTATATTTATTCCATTTGCGATATAATAAGTCTTGGTGGTAAATCTTAATCCGTTCTACTTGTTATACAAAATGGGTTTAGGACATTCAGTTCACCATTAACTAAGCTTAATAACCAAAAATTAAAAGAGATGCACCTTTAATATTATTTTAGTATTTTTTAAAGATCATATTTATTTTTTACTAAGATAATCTCACTTAAGATCTATTATGAACAAAAACAAATATTTAATGTGATCTTCGTACATGTATGATTCAAACTCAACCCTTCTGAATATATTAAATAATATATCAGTATTTTGATTTGACTATTGACGATCCAAACTGAGATATTTTATATGGAAACTTTCTTCACTTGTTTTAATGTTTTTTCTCTAATTTTTAGGTGGGTGATTCTACTCATTCACCCTAACACATATTAAATTGGCATTTTAATTTGTTTTGTATAGGTCAACAGTACAAGTGTGTACCTCTAAGAAATTATTTTTGTGGAAAAAATCATAAATTATATAATATATGATTGTTTAAATGAAGTATGGAATGTAAAGGCGTGGGTAGAATTGGAAAAAAAAAAAAAAAGGTATAAGAGACAAACTAACGAGAATAACTCATACAGTAACTCTTATTCCTTTTTCAAAAGTTACAAAAAAAGTCGCGAATTAAACCAAAGAATAAAGGCCACCTTCAAAAAGCTGGAATGGTCTCTGTCATGAAAAGGACAAAAGAGTGAGCAATTACAAAGATAACATATACAAATAAATTGATTTTTGTTAGTAATTACAAATTGAAAAAAGAAAAATATTTTTAAAGTTAAGAGAACGAGTCTTCCTCTAAGTTACATAATATAATTTTTTTGTGTTTACGTTTGGAGTTTAAGAAATATTTAGAATGTACAACTTAAGGTAATAAAATGAAATCACTTATATTTACTATATGCGGTTATATAGATTAAATAAATATTAGAAAACATCTTGAGAATAAACATTTTTGATAATATAAAAAATGAAAATAATGTTATAAATTTTATAGATAAGATGTGACACCACTTTCTTATCTAATGCCCATCTGTCATCCAACACAAGGAATCTGGAGACCCACATCGAACAGAGGTGATATGCTTTCATTTCCTCTCTCTATATATATGTCCATTGCTCCACGCTTTAAGTTCTATTACAAAGGGTTACCTTAGTTAATTAGTCACAATGAAACCTCACGTTTCTGGTGAAACCTCTCTGGCCAAGGACTCTGCCAGATCCGTCGTGGGAGAGAAGCTCCACCACCTTTCTAAGGCAATTGCCACCGATGCCGCCACCCAACGGAGTAGGCTTCTCAAGTGCAAGCAAAGGTTCACCCTTCAACCAGAAGACCCTATAAGAACCCTAATGTTCTTGGCCTCTTGGAGTCACACATAGACTTTCCACAAAATCTAATAACAAATTTACCTATGAGTGTGCCCAAAATTCATTCATCTTGTTACATATCTATATAATATCATATACACATGCAGGGAGTGACATAAAAATCTTACAAAATTTTCTTGGCATGACATGCATAACATATATATATATATATATATATATATATATATATATATACTAGATATAAGAACAAAAATATGTGGCTGCTGCATCTGGGTACACCCAAAAGAAAATTTGTATATTTTTATGTATGTATGCGTTAGATCATCAGATCTGTAAATTTTGTGTATGTTATAATCAGATCCCTTTTATGAGTATTTTTATGATTAAGCTTGTGCAGTGTCTGAAACACTTGCAGCTGCTTCATTAGTTCTGCCATATGATGACAACTTTCAATATATATTACTGATTAATCTCTAACAGAAGATTAAGGAACAATTTTCAGTATTAAGGTTATTAAATTCCTATTGGATCTTATCATTTTTATAAATATTTTTCTTATTTTTTTAGATTTTTTTTATATTATACTATAGTATATAATCTAAATCCTCATTTGTAAATAACTTTTTAAAGTTAGTATAAAAAGTAAAAAATATATGAGTGTTTGGAATTAAAAAGAATACTAATTCGCTTTTAATTTCTTAAAAAAATAACTTTGTGTTTTTTCTTACAAAATTAGAATGTATCAAATTTAATATCGACTTTTATTAAACTCCTTTAAATAGGTGACTTATGTGCTGAACAAAATTAGAAGTAACTATCAATATTTTTAGAAGGATTAAAAAAAATTATCTACCGTTATCAACTTAAAAAAAAAATAACAAGGCATGCCTATTCAACTCTCAGAAACTTTAGAGTTTTAATAAGTTGTTTACTGATAGAGACTGATACATTTTGATTTTATACCTAAAAATTCAACTGTGTTAACAAAAACTACTCCGGAAGCTTTAAAGCGATATTTCCTTTTTATATATTTATAAATAATGCTGTGTAATAATATTTTACCAGTAGTACAAGGAGACAAATTTAACTTCAAAAGTTAAACTCACAAACAAGAGATTATATGAATTTTTAAAACTGTACGTTATTTTATACTTTTTAGGTCACGGTTTAATCCTCACTTTAGTGTAATTAAAATCAATTTAACTCAATTTTCTAGAAAATATTAAATTTAATATAAATTAAGTCGAAATCAATCAATTCCGATTTTTGTGAAGTCTTGAAAAAAATCTGAACCAGTCCCACTCCTACAATCCCTTAATCGACTCCTTCACTTGGGAATAAATTATTACAATTAAAAAAAAGTCTAATCTGCTATTTTTATTTTGTGGTAATAGAATTTGTAAACCTATATTATTTAACAGTTATTTAATATTTTTCATTATTCTTGTCACTTATAATAATAAGTTGGATAAATGATATCTGCTTTTCTTAAAATTTAATAATAACACATTTGGTATTTTCTTTTACAGCCACCTTAGGATATCCATAGACTTATATAAATTCGAAAGACTTATTTAAGACTAAAAAAAGTATAGTGACTCAGTCTCGTATCACTAAATATAATAATATCATTTATCTTAATCTTTTATATTACATTTAAACGTAAATTTTCTAAGGTGATGTACAAACTAAAAAATAAAGGTGAACAATAGAAGGACATAAAATCAGGTATTATGTTTTTTGGAAAACACATTAGAAAATATGACTAATAATTTTAATAAACATTTTAATAACATTTTAATGTTTATTAGGTTTTACACGTGCATGTGATAACATTGCACAAAACGACAGGTTGTGGTGGTGTTTCATATTCAGACAACTTCGAAGTGATAAGAGTAATAGAAGACACGGTGCTCTGATCCTTCACCGATCAAATGGCCACCGTAATCGACGGCAAGGCCGTTGCGCAAACCATCCGATCTGAAATCGCCGACGAGGTGCGCCTCCTCTCTCAAAAATACGGCAAGGTAAGCCCTTATTTTCGTTTCATCAAAACTGAATATAACAAACAAGAAATCGATTTTCCAACATGTAAAATATTCGCAATTGTGTGTGTGTGTGTGAAATGTTGCAGGTTCCAGGATTAGCAGTGGTGATAGTAGGGAACAGGAAGGATTCACAAAGCTATGTGGGAATGAAGAGAAAGGCGTGCGCTGAATTGGGAATCAAATCCTTCGATGTGGACCTTCCAGAACAAGTATCCCAAGATGAACTAATAAAGCAAGTTCATGAGTTGAATGCTAACCCTGATGTACATGGTTAGTGTAAGCCCATACATTTTTCAATTCATGCATGTGTTATTTTAGATATTGATCATACTTTTTGTTTTGGGCCTTTTTTTTTTTTTTTTTTTTTTTTTTTTTTTTTTTTTTTTTTTTATTGTGAGTGTTGGTTTGTTTATATCCGCAGGTATTTTGGTTCAGCTTCCGTTGCCTAAGCACATAAATGAAGAGAAAGTTCTGACGGAAATTAGCCTTGAGAAGGATGTGGATGGCTTTCATCCTTTGAACATTGGCAAGCTTGCAATGAAAGGCAGGGACCCCCTGTTCCTTCCATGCACCCCCAAGGCAAAACACTCTTCAATCTGAAACATTTTGGATTACACTCAATTAATATTTCAGCAATTGAATGAATTTCGCATGCCTTTTTTTCTTCCTTTTTAATGTAGTCTTTTTCTTCTTACAAATCATCAAGAGTTTGGAGCTTGGCTACTTAGATTAGGAGAGGGGAAAATACTACTGTTATAGCAAAATAACATTTTATTTAAAAACAACAACCTAACTTGTTAGTCAGTAATGTCTTCCTCTAATTTTTTCAGTTCAGGTATATCTTCTAGTTACTGAAATTTATTGGTGTTGGGATTTCTTTTTTTCAAATTTGTTTCCTGGAGCATAAATTCTGCATGCGAAGTAGCTTTAGCTATTGTTGTTTGATATGACGATTTTATCCTTTGTTGTTCTGGAGAAATGATAAACTTGGGCCAAGAGTGATGTATGTATGAAAATATTTGAACTCTGTTAATCATTTAGAACAAAAGTATTGGATCTATTCTTCATCATTCCCATTTTACAAGGTTTCTTATTCTTGTTAGCAAACTCTGTGATCCTCACTACACTAAACCTATGGGAAGGTTGTTCTATTTTTCTTTTTTGTTGATTTTAAATCTTACTGATCAAGATTGTTTACTGACAAGTTATCTTTCAAATAGTCTCTTAAAATCTGATTTACATTTTTGTTTGTACAGGCATGTATTGAACTATTACAACGAAGTGGTGTAACTATAAAGGGAAAAAAGGCAGTTGTGGTTGGTAGAAGCAACATAGTTGGATTACCAGCTTCATTGCTGCTTTTGAAAGCAGATGCTACAGTTACTATTGTACATTCACACACAAGTCAACCAGAAAGTATCATACGTGAAGCAGATATTGTTATTGCAGCAGCAGGACAGGCAAAGATGGTAATTATCAAAATATATTTTCCTTTATTTGCATCTCTGTTCTATGTCCTTGTGCAATGGTTGTGGAATATGGAGTTTAAGATTCTAGCTCTTGGAACATAGATTTCTTATTCTAAAATGTCACGGATAACATTATCTATCAAATACATTAAATAGCTTACTTTAAGTTTCTCTTGTGTAGCCCCTTGTCCTTAGTAGTACCTATCCAGATCTGTTAGATGTGCATTGACTTTCAAATGAAACTGAAACTGGTGCTGTTTAATGGCATTTTTGAAACTTAAGTGGATCTTTCTATCTTGACAGTGTACCATTCGTATAAGCAATGTTGCACAAAAAGTGCCACAAAGTTTTTGTAAATTTTGTGCCTCTTCAAGTTATACTGCCAATCTGTTGATTCTTTTTTTGAAAACCCATGTAGTAGTTACTGCCACCAATCTTCTTCCTAATGGAGAGTTCTCTAATGCATAATGAAATTCTTTATGTTAATAGATCAAGGGAAGTTGGATCAAACCTGGAGCTGCAATCATAGATGTTGGCACAAATGCTGTTGATGACCCAACAAGGAAGTCTGGTTACAGGCTTGTTGGAGATGTAGATTTTGAGGAAGCATCTAAAACTGCAGGTTGGATTACTCCTGTTCCTGGTGGTGTAGGTCCAATGACGGTCACAATGTTGCTGAAGAATACTTTGGAGGGAGCTAAGCGCTCTATTGAGCAAAATAATTGATCTTTTTGTACTTTGAATAAGGTATTTCCTCTTAGTTGAAATTTCTTTGAGAATTGGTTTTATTTTTAAGGTTGAGGAATGTACTGTTGTACTTTTGGTTTACAAAATGGAGAAGTAGGATTGGTTCAAGCAAAACTATATATCTGCCTTTTCAATATCTTCCGTTTCCGTCCTTGCCAGCCCCTCCTCTGGCTTATATCCCCTCCCGTCCTTACTTTGTACATTTTCTCAGAAGAGGCATTTTTGATGTGGGAATTGAGCATGTTTTAGTTTCTTGAGTGCAATTCTCTAAGCTTATTATTAAGAACGATTCCCTCGCAGCCATTAAGTCGATCAGTAATGGTTGCCTTATTCATGACTCTTGTTACCATCTTGTAAGGAGCATCTCTGGGTTGGGTTACTAAACTCGTGCTCATCCTTTTCTTGATATCACATATTCAGAGAGATCAAGAGATCAATTCATGCACTGATGCATTACCAAATACGGTACTTCTATTGATTCCGGGAGCAAAATTTTTACTTCTCTCCAGGCATTCATGGTATTCATCTGCTGTATGATGCTGCTGGCACTGTTTTTAGGCGGTAGTAGTTGTTTGTTTCTGTTTTGCCTATTTTAGGCCATTTCCAAATCTTTTAAAAGATCGTATATGAGATACATTTTTATTAATCAATTACTCACCTGTAACACTGTATTAACCACCATTCACCGATAACATGGTTAAACTTGCAGTAACAGAGTTAACCACTTTTGATTAATTAGCAAAGCCATTAGATATTTATACAGCTGCAAAAGAAGATAAAAGGGATGCAAGATTTCTGAATGTACCTTCCATATAGCATAATTCATAGCTTTATAATTTTACCTTGTCTGTTTAATTTCTTATCATTCCCTAATTTACCCACCCCACCTTCTCAAACTTGGATAGAACGTAGAGATCTAACTTTCAACACGTCATACAAATCACATTCTTAATGTGAAAACATAAAAAACAAACTATTAGTGTCAGTTTAAGGTGAAAAAACATGTTTCAGTCCATTTGACAAAAAAAATGCTATTCCAGCGCTTTCAGAATCTGGCGATGCCTATCATTATTACTATAAGAAATAGCTTCCAGGTTAACAAAATGTGGACAAACTGTCATAAGCCTTTGGATTTACTAAGTCTAATTTCTCATTTGAACATTGGCCGCTGAAGCTTAAACTGTCTTTAAGATAGTGACGTGCTATCTGAATTTGGAACCATTAGTAATCATGGATTACTTGAAATACTACATCCTTAATTATCCACTACAGAACAATTTGTATCTATATCTAATCAAGCAATAGCAATTTTACTGTAAAGGCTATTTGCAAGTCACATCAGTTCCTCTACTAGTTTTGTGTTTAGATGCTTTATGAATGTCTCTAAACGACACAAATCTCGTTTTGTTGTACTACTATAAAATAGTATGGTAATCTTAGAAGGATATTGTTGTTATTCTACATCATATCAACATAGTATAGATTAACTTTATCAATTATGTTATTTAACAAGAAAAATTACATTTAATCTTTCTTTCATTTTATTCGTCAACTTAAGAGGTAGAAAAAAAAACTTCATATAAATACAATTAATATTGGCACAAACAAGAAGCACAATAGAGAATCCCATTGGAATTATATTAATTTTAATGTAAAAACAAGAACATGTAAAGAAATAAAAATAAAAATGGATTAAGACAAAAAAATATATATACTATTTTTAATCCAGAAATAAAATATATATATATATATATATATATACTATTTTTAATCCAAAAATTAAAAAATAAGTACAAAAAGATTCATCATTTGAAAAAACTTGTCAAGATAAAATTCAAAAAGTCTCACAAATTCACAAATGAAACTTTCATTTAATTCCAAGATATTTATGTTTACAACCAAAGAAGATTCTTTTATTTGTTTAAGAAATGGAAAAGACAAAAAAATAAAATAAAAATTTAACTCTACTAAATATAAAGTATATAAGGGTAGTTTTTCTTTTAATGTAATAATTACAAGTGTAAAAACAATGATAAGTCTTAGAAAAGTCACAAATGAAATACTTATCTCCTCTCCCATAAATAGAAGAAGACTCTTGAAATATACATTTTGAAAGTGATATGTAATTTTATTCCAACCTTCTTTTAAGTTCAAAATATTCTCTCAAGTTTGTGTAATGACTAATAAATTATACACAAACATATTCTCTAATTTCTTTTCCAAAACTTGAAGTCTTGTCTATTTTCAATCTTCAATCTTTATAAATTTTTTCATCTTATTTCTTTTTGTCACGTTTCTTCTTTTATTTATTCTTGAAATTATTTTTTTATTAGATTCTTTTCTAGTCTTATTTTTTTAACTTTTAAAAAGACAATTTTTTCTTAATTTTTTAATAAAATAGCGATCACAACCATCTAGTTTTTGAAAGATGTTAATTCCTCTTATATTTATAATAAAATAAGATTTATATTCTTTATACTTTTAATAAAGTTTTTACCTACTCTCCTTATTTTATTTTAAAAATATAACAGATAAAATTTAATTAAAAAGTAAGAAATTTAAAATTTGGTGAAACGACATCGTTAAAATCAAAATCAGGGAGCTCTGCACCATAAGATCCTCACCGTCCGTTTCTAGAATTGGCCAAAACTGAAGGTTCAGATTGTGTCATGTTTAGATAACACGTTAATAGCAGTAAGAAAACCAGATATGAAACTTGGCAATGGCTGTGGTTGCAGTGCAGCAATTCCTGTGCTTCTCAGAATCAAATTGGAGGAATATAACAAAGCCATGCATTCCCTCTCACACTACGATTCTTCTACGTTCACGCAAAAAAATTCAATTTTCTCTGATTTCATGCTCTTCATCACAGACCCCAGAAGCTGATACTCAAACCGCTGAATCCTGCGTCAATTTGGGTCTTCAGCTCTTCTCCAAAGGACGGGTATTATTATTTTCTTCAGCTTTTTCTTCCACTCTCCTTATTCTTCCATAGCAGAACCATGTAGTTTAAGTGGGGCCTTAAAAGCTCTTTCCTTTTTCTTGATTGATTTTTTTTTTTTTCAGGTTAAAGATGCTTTAACCCAGTTTGAAACTGCACTTTCCTTGAATCCTAATCCAGTGGAGGCCCAAGCTGCGTTCTACAACAAAGCTTGCTGCCATGCATACAGGTATACTATTTTTTTAGAACGGATCACACAATTTTCAGTTGGTAATTAGGTATCTACTTGCCATCACTACATGTCTTTGGTGAGTTTTAATTCCTAATCCTGGGAGTTTCTAGGCTTTTAGCAACGAGAAGCAGTGGGCATCTCAAAATTGTTGAATTTCTTCTTTTCCTTGCATTTTCTTGATGTAATAAATCATATGAAAAAAACCATGCAATTTAAACAGGCATTGGTTAGCTAATACTTCTATTTTTATCTTTACATTACAATCTAGATGTTGTTTGATTATTATTTTCTTGAAGGGGAGAAGGAAAGAAAGCAGCTGATTGTCTCCGCACTGCTTTGAAGGAATACAACCTGAAATTTGGTACCATACTCAATGATCCCGACTTGGCCTCCTTCAGAGCTTTGCCCGAATTCAAGGAACTACAAGAAGAGGTTTCTAGTTTGTTATCAAGGATTTTGTAATGCTAAGTTGTCTGATATTGCGTGCTTTTATTATAGCTGTTAATGACCGAGTTTTCTAAAAGTTTGTGTTAAATGAAGGTTCATGAATGCTTTAATATATGTCTCTAATGGTGTTGTCTCTGAAGATTATTTTATTCTGTAAATCCATTGATAAAATAAAGTCTTTGTCTGCTATGTTTCCACCCCATGCCTCCATAGCTACTGTTGAGGCAGCTTGAAACATGAAAGGATATCATTCAGAGGGATAATATAATGGGGGGAAGTCATTTGAAAGGAACTTGTGTTGCTCATTGTAATTCTGTCTAATTGAATGTTAAATATTTGAAGTTTTTAACAATGAATCCTGTTACTTTTCTGCCACGCAACCAGGCTAGGCTTGGTGGGGAGGATATTGGCTACAGTTTTCGGCGAGATCTAAAACTTATTAGTGAAGTTCAAGCACCATTTCGTGGGGTTAGAAGATTCTTTTATGTAGCACTGTCAGCAGCTGCAGGAATATCATTGTTTTTTACTTTGCCCAGGCTAATTCGTGCGATTAGTGGTGGTGATGGTGCTCCCGATCTCTTGGCAACCTCAGGGAATGCTGCCATTAATATTGGAGGTGAATACTGATATATTTAACATGTTAAAAAACAATTCTGGATCAATTTATATTGACTAAATTTAGTTTGTCACTCTCTTTGTCTCTTTGTGAGTTTGTTTTCTTTCAAGATAATTGTGGGGTTTGATGATACCTTTTACATTGCTTCATTAAATGACTAAGCACTGGAATCAGCAATGTGCAGGTATTGTTGTTCTTGTGGCATTGTTCTTTTGGGACAATAAAAAAGAGGAGGAACAACTTGCACAAATATCTCGAGATGAGACACTATCAAGGTTGCCTTTGCGGCTTTCAACTAATCGAGTAGTTGAACTTGTGCAGCTACGGGATACAGTTAGACCAGTTAGTATCTACGTTCTTTTGACATTTTCTCTCTCTCTAATCTCTACCACATGTTGGACTTTCTCCTTTTGCTTTAGTATTTACATGTTTATTTTTATCTCTTTTTCTTCTGTTTTTTTTTTTTTTTTTTTTTTTTTTTTTTTTTGTGTTTTTTTTTTTTTTTTTTTTTTTTCTTTTTTTTTTTTTTTTTTTTTTTCATTACTGGAGGAGGGGCTTCTTGTAGTGACTGAAATATTTCTCTGTATTAGGTTTTGAAGAATAGAAATAGGGGGAGATGTCCATCTTCAACACAAGATAAATGCCAACTAACAAAAAAGTTGTTTGGCTGGCTCTTCAACTAATAATTTAGTTGGCTCAATTATACACACAAGATAATAAATTTTTAACTTATTTACCTGTTGAAATTATCACAAGCATGTTGCATATTAAGTGATTAAGCATGTTTCATACAAAAAGATACACACTCATGAGACATTTATGAAGGAGGGAGGAAGAGCTTCATCAAAATTCTCAGTTTTATAATATGATTTGAAAAATCTCTCACAATGTAGAGGTTATGTCTTTTAAGGAAAAATAAAATAAAATATAATGATAGAAAGGACTAAAACTCTTAATAAATGTTTCATTACCTCAGTACATAACTTTGCAAATAGTAATTTGGCTAGCTCAAATCTCAACTTGTGAGTTGTAACTTTTTTATATCAGATTCAATATTGCAATGTAGCTTGTTGACATTTGCTTGTTGCATGGTTTCATTGCAATTGGTTTAAATTAGAACTAATCATGTACAATTAGGTCATCCTGTTCCCATATGCAAAGCTTACAACTTAGCTACAAAATTCTCATTCTTCCGCTATTTTTAGCCGAGGCCCTACATATAAAATTACCTTACATGCTGCCCAACATATATAACGACTACAGTAATGATGAACGTATGGAACCATAAATATTCGAAATTAATATTACTATACATATACAATTTTACAATAATAAAAGATAAAAACAAGCCTTTTCTGTAAAGGTATTTTATATGTATTTAGCCATCCAAAAGCAATAGTCTATCTTTGTCAGGGCAAACTAACTATTTGAACTTTTAAGTATTAGTAGCTTTCTGAGTAATAAATAAATATGATGATTATTTGAAATTTATCGGAGAGACAACATTTTCAGTGTTTCTTCTTCTGTTGTTTATCTTGTTTGGAGTTCATTTTTTAATACAAGTTAAGTTACGATAATATTACCATCCGTTGACATTATCTCCTTTCTTTATAATGCTGGCCTTCTGAAGTGGTACTTTAATCTTGAAATTCATACGAAAATGAGAGGCACTGATAACTTGAAATTGATCTGTAAAATGCTCACAACATTTAACATATTTTTGGCATTAAGTTGGTTGACTGCTCTCTTCTCCCATTTATCTCCTTTCTGTAATTATGCCCAGCACTAGTGACAGACTAATGATTATCACATTAAGACTATTTGCTTTGTCTTTTGTAAACTATACTGTTTTCTCTTTGTTTTTGTTCTTTTCTTTGTCAATATGAATCTTTCATGCTCTAACTGAAGCTTTGGTTTTAGGTTATATTAGCAGGAAAAAAGGAAACAGTGTCTTTGGCTATGCAAAGAGCCGAGAGATTTCGCACCGAGCTCCTTAGACGTGGTGTTCTGTTAGTTCCTGTTATCTGGGGAGAAGGTCGGGAAACAAAAATTGAGAAAAAAGGATTTGGTCTGCAGCCAAAAGCTGCTGAAGCTCTTCCATCTATTGGGGTAAGACTTGATATAGCCATGTCCCTTCATATCTATCTTGCTATTCATCCTAAGTTTTATTTCTTTTATGAGATGATACTAATCCATAAAACTTTGCTAGGAAGATTTTGAGAAGCGAGCACAGTCCATAACTTCAAAATCGAAGTTGAAATCTGAAATTAGGTTCAAGGCTGAGGTTGTGTCTCCTGCAGAATGGGAACGGTAATATGCTCTGATTTCTTGCATTTTAGCTATCATTGTAATATATTTTTTTATTGAATGAGGGGAGGAAATTAGCCTCAACATAGATGTCAAAGGGTGGATGCATTGATGTCAGCTAAGAAGTGCATGATATAGAAAGGTGGAGAGAGGGAAAAAGAAGCTTTGCTAATAGTTGTATGCTAACTTAACTAGGTGGATAAGAGATCAGCAGAAATCTGAAGGAGTTCCACTTGGTGAAGATGTGTACATAATACTGCGCTTAGATGGAAGAGTTCGAAGATCAGGGAGGGTAAGTTCCATTTCAAAGTAAACTTATAAAGTTTTTCTCCACAATGTTGTGGAATTATCATTTATTAGTTTCCTGGATGTCCATGGTTAGACTTGACTCACTACCCCTGATGCCATTACCAGTAACATACTAATGAGTGCTAATGCATTTACAGGGTGTGCCTGATTGGCAGCAAATTGTGCAGGAGCTACCACCAATGGAAGCATTTTTAAGCAAGCTGGAAAGATGAGAATTTAGAGGATGCAAATTTGTATTATTCTTTGCTAATGTCCCACAGCAACATTTTTATTCACCATTAAGCTAAATATTGTACATCCATTCCTCCACGATCACTACAGACTATTGCAAAGCAAATGTTACGAAGGAATATTAATGTTGATAAATATTTTCGTGACAATTCAATCTTGTAGTTTGTTCGTAAAAAAGTAGTATTGTACTTGAGCGAAGCTGTGTTATTTTAGACACAGAATACAGATTGACAAGAGAATGCATCTGAATTTAACTACAGCTAGTTAAAATAGTTTATATATTGGACCAGGAGTATTACATAACCATACAATCTCTCTAAGCCATTTGATGTTTGATGTAAGAGTAACGGAATGCATAAAAGTGGATATACTAGGTTAAGTTTTTGTACGATGTGGGAGCTGGTCAGTGACATGACATCGCGACACGAGTTGACATCTGTTATTATCCTATAATGGATTCTGCCAAGGGCGAATCTTTAGATGTCAATACCATTCAACAAATGAACTATGAGAGATATGTAATACTTAATGTGATGAAAAAAAATGAGAGATAAAGTAGTGCAAAGAATCTAGAAGAGAAAGTGAATATAAAATTATAATCATCCTTCAACTAGTAAAATAAAAAAGTTAGTATAAAAGAAGTCTTCAATGGATAAGAATGACTAAATTGATTTGATCAAGACATTGGATCAATTGATTAATGATATGATCATTGATTGATCTGGTTAATTCATTTATATTAATATATATAGATATATTATATATAACATAATTTAAATCATATCAAAGTACTAATATACAAAATAGCAAATAAATTTAAGATAATATAATTCAAATTCCAGAATATTCTAAAATGTATGAGGTGATCTAAAAAAATTTATTTATTATCTTTTTTTTTATCGGCAAGTTAACGGTAACATCTTTTGATCATGAAATATAAGTTTTAAGAATTAAATTATTGATGAGTGACCGGTTATATATAAATTAATTTGATCAAAGTGAGTTATCAAATAACTAAAAATTTAAGTTAATGTATTTAAAAAGAAAACACATTCTAACAATTAGTACACGTTAAAAAAGTGTCATGTTATATAATAACAAAAATATCTTCTTTTGTAAAAATCAATTTTTTCATCACCTAGCAGGAGTCTTCCTCTCATACGTAGAGCATCTGAGCTGTAAATTTTAAAAAGAAAAAAAAAGTAATCTTACAAAACTCAAACAATTTTACAGGTTTATCATATCACAATCATTATTTGATATAATTTATAAAATAATTAATTATTTTAAAAGTTAATAAACTTATCATGTATGATATAAAATTATTTTACAAGGGTATAGCTCTTGTCTGCCAGTAACCTAAGTTAAGTCGGATAAACTTATTTAAAGTGGGTAAACTTCCAAAATTTACAAGTTTTGCTCCTCAAACTCTAACCCAAGATTTTATTTAAGTTGCTTCACTTGAAGCAACTTGTCTTGATGTGCATATATATGTATTAGTTTATTTCAAAAATAGTTTTCAATTTTTCCAGAAATTTATTAAACCACAATATTCTTAAAAGGGAATTAATTTCCGTACAGGTAAACCAACCCTGGGTTACACACTCATGTGGTTTAGAAACTTGTGATTACACCAATAACATTTGATGGCAACTGTGGAAAATTGGAGCTTATGCTACTATTGATGTTTGTCTGTCAGGATAAGCACGATTGCTTGCTTTCAGAAGAAGCTGTTTCAATGTCAATTAGCCAACGGAATTTGGCAGGTAAAATGACTTATAGTGGCCTATCGTGAGCAACATTATTTCAAACCCAACATCAATTTTTAAGGCCTCAGACTCCACAAAATATTGAATTAGCCATCTGCGTAATCCATACATCTTAAGCCCAACATTAGACATTTCAAAGCTAATTAGTTAATGCTTTGAATCTAAACCTAGGAGCATTCAAGCCCCTTCATTCTTAATATCATTTTCTTGGTAGGTTTTGAATGGTTTATTCATCGTGAACCCAACTTTTTCTTCTCAGCAATTGAAACACATTTGAACTTCCAAATCACTAGAAGGTTACAACACTGATTATTTTAATTAAATGTTATTCTTAATGTCATGAAAAGAAAAAGTGGCATTTAATAGTTCCTTGTTATAAAACTGAAATCCTTCTAAAACAAGTCTACCAGCTCCTACTCTCCTAGTAAGCTTCTATAAAAGGATAGAATAGAATGAATTGAAGACTTGAAACTCTAGAGAAGAATAAGAGAAATCTTCTTCACTTCAAAACAATGTCAAATGCTTCTTTTTTTCTCTTGGCCATGTTCTTGGTGGCTATGTCCATTATTCCCTCCATAGTGGGAGCAATAGGTGAGCACCGTCTAAGGTTGGTGCCTAAGACAACAGCACCTTGCCAAGGCTCCATAGAAGAGTGCATGGAAGAGGGTGAGTTTGGAATGGACTCAGAGTCCCACCGGCGCATTCTAGCTACCTCACAGTATATAAGCTACAAGGCGCTGCAACGTAACACTGTGCCATGCTCTAGGAAGGGTGCTTCCTACTACAATTGCAAGCCTGGTGCAGAAGCTAATCCTTACACCCGTGGCTGCCCCGCCATCACTCGTTGCCGTAATTCTTAAAAAGATTACAACTTTCTGCATGTTTGAGTTAATGTTCTTAAGACTGAATTACGTTTGCAAAAGGGTTGGAAGTGTATTGAAATGACTGTCACAACAATCTGAATGAACAGCAACTCAAACATGTCTTCTAGTTATGATCATCAGGCTTGTTCTGTTTTACTTTGAATGCTGTTTTCGTCTCTGTTTTTGTAATTTTATGTAAATTAATCTTCACTGGTGTGGCTATTGTTAATATATTTGTGTTTTTTTTTTTTTTCATTTGCTTA
>Ga0209700_105887_pt1 | contig 19920 bp, 13 predicted proteins | sample SiratroredBW_FD_187528 | JGI IMG/M metagenome (GOLD analysis project Ga0209700, IMG submission 187528) | Root nodule microbial communities of legume samples collected from California, USA - Siratro red BW (SPAdes) (version 2) | ecosystem: Host-associated > Plants > Roots > Nodule | place: USA...
TATATATATATATATATATATATATATATATATATATATATATATATATAAAGTGTTTTGCATAAAACTCTTTAATCAATTATCTTTCTTTGAACGTGAGTAATATGATACTTCTTTTACTTATCAACAATAAATAAATTTTCAACTTAAATTATCACATATTATTTATATTATTTTTCGTTTATATTTTTCTATAAAAATAAAAAAAAACATTATTATTTTAATATTTTAAGTAAAATATATATATATATATATATATATATATATATATATATATATATATATATATATATATATATATATATGAATTATTCATAATTTGACAACTTGTCAATCTAAATCTCATAAGTTAGATACTAACTCTTCTTTATATATCTTCTTGATATATCTATTTGAAAAATCTATTAATTTGTTTTTAAAATATATGCTTTTTATTTATTTTTGTATTTTTTATTTGTTTAGTTGTGAAGAAAATGAAAATCAAGAAAATGTCATAACAAAACCATTTTTTTAATATGTAGAATCATATAAGAGTAAAAAAAATTAAAGAGTTTATTTATTTCAAAATTCAATAAATGTATCAAGTGTATTTTTTTTTTATCAACAACACAAAATATAAAATATAAAGTAAATAGAGATAATAAGATTACTACAATTTATTTACAAAAACTCACAGCACACGTACGAACTCAAATTCTACTACACACTTACTAAAACATTCAAAAAAACTTTCTCAATCAAACCTACGAAAATCATGTTTTAGTGAAATCACTTTTCCTACGCTGAAAAGGATTTCCTAACAATATAAAACATCCCCACATATCTAACTTAACTACCATAAATACATACATGATAAACTAACATAAATAAATAACTAAATAAATACCCTAAATGCATCAAGTGTATGAAATTTCATACAATTGTGGATAGTTTTATACATCATTATTTTGAAACTCAAATATTACTATTTACGCGTTTGAATAAAAATAAAATTAAATATCCTGTTAATAGTGGTATTGAAGAAGGAGTATTTTTGTAGATACTGTTGCTAACTTTCATGTTCTTATATATAAAGTTCATCCTTATAAGTTGTACTATTAACCTATCTGGTAGTAAACAAAAATAATAATATATCTACATCAATGTTCTTATTTTTACTAATATAATTTCAAACTCAATTTAATCTTGTGTCTATTTTATAGATACAATCTATTATATCCAAAAAAATTCTGAAAGTTTTAAACCATATTAGATTATAATAAAATAAGTTAACCAATATTTGTATTTTGTGTTTTATTTATAATATACTTTTATTTCTCACTTAATATGTTGTGTAATTTGAAAAAAAAAACTAAAAACAAATTATCTAATCAAACAAAAGTAGAAATCAAATTATCTTATAAAAAAATAATGCAACTGAGATATTTGACTCTATTCAATTTTTGTCATGAGATGAGTTTCACAATTATTTCAGTTTTTATATCATGTTACTGCAGGATCTAAGATTATGTGTTTTTTTTTTTTTTTTTTTTTATCTAAGTGTGAGAATATTTAAGAAACTATTTATCATCCTAAATATTTCCAAAAACAAAATTTTAGATTTGGTTGTTATTATTTTATTAATATAATTTAAAATTAATTGTATATAAAAAACTGATTAATTTCCATCGCGTATGATGAACAAATACAAACAATAGTTTTAAAAACTGCCCTAGTTAAGTTTTTTTTTTTTTTTAAATAGAATAGTTTCTAACATGTCAAATTATGACAAAATACATGCACACAAATACAATTAATGAATTTAATTGTGGCCAACACCTTGTAGGAGCTGTATTGGACTTTGTTTTATACAGAAAAATATTTCTATTAAAAGAAACTATGTTGGACTTTTCTTTTATATGTGTAGTACTATCTGCTTTTTAATGAATTGTGCTAATAAAAAAGTACAATCAACACAAAAGTTTGAGATCTTAATCAATAATAATAAATATACGCATTTTTTTGACATTTTCATTCCTCTTTCTCATTGTTATAACTTATCACTTTCATCCTCTTTCAATAGGTGTTCGATTTCCATTTCCCTTCTTAATTATAGTACACTTTTCTAATTTTTAAAGATGTACACAAACTATTGCTTTTACAAATGGCTAAAATAATATATAATTAAATCATTAGGAGTTTGATTTCCATTTTGTCTCCATTAACTAACTGTGTATGAGATAGTTGAGATGTATAATTGGTTAACTGGAGATAATATATATATATATATATATATATATATATATATATATATATATATATATATATATATATATAATTTTCATCTATTAATGTAATTAAAAAATGAAAAATAACAAAATAACAGAGAAATCAACTTAATAAGACAAACAACGAGTATAAGAAAAAAAAAATTAACATATAAAACTGATAACATTAAATTTACTTTTAATTTTTATGTCAAAATATCAAGCAACACTTACTTAGTATTGATTGCCTTGTACACAAAGATAGAAGGGATGTTTATACATTTAAGATAAAGTACCCAAATATATATTTCTGACAATGAAAATTAATGCTTTGAGAATGTATTTCTCTATAGAATTATTCATGAAAAGAATCAAGTCTATCCATCATTATATAATAATAATAATAATAATAATAATAATAATAATAATTTTTGTAACGTTATAAAAATTATGATAATATTATATTTTTCAATATTTGATTAATAATATTTACTTAAAAATATTTAATTATATTTATGTAACTCTTTTTGTAAAAATAAAATCAAACACATATTTTTCTCTTTCTCTTTCACATTTTCATAACTTCTTCGCTATTCTTTCTTGATTTCCACGCTCCATACTTCGTTTCAAAATTTGATCAAGTCACACAGTAGTTGAGGATCTTAGGGTTATTCTAACTTATCAAAATCTCAATCAACTTAAGTTTTTATTTATTTTAAGGATTTTTTGTTTTCTGTTTTTCGTTAAGTTTTTGTTATCAATCTTAGGGAATAGTTGAAAAAAGTGTTTCTCTCAATTTTATTAAGATTATACTGAAATTTAGTGTCATTTAGATAACTTGTTCTAGATCCTAGAGTTAGATTGTTGTCATTGTCTGATTGGAGAAAGTGATAGAGGATCATCGTCTAAGGCGAGGGAAGCTAATAACTTGTTTTTATACTAGCTAGTTACTTTCAAATAGAACTCTATGATAGAAAACTTGAATATGTGATTATCAGTGCTCAACTCTTTCTTACACATTTGATTGGCCCTTGAGCATTGAATGAGTTGGATTGTTTATCTTGATTTTGTGTGATTAATTGACCTTATTTGATTAATGATGTTAGAAAATAACATATGAGAACTTTTGATTGTTGATTGATGGAATTGAAATGATATGTGTAATGTCTGAGTTATATAGATATATGTAATCATTTTGGTTAAAATGAAACTAATGTACTGGGGATTGAAAGAAAATCAAAGTACCATGGTTACATATATTTCTATATGCTTTAGTATGAGTGAATTAGTGAAAGAAAATCAAGGTACCATGGTTACATATATTTCTATATGCTTTAGTATGATTGAATTTGTGTGTTATGTGTGATGTTTGAGTTATGGACTTATATGTAATTATTTTGGTTGAAATGACACCAGTGTACTAAGGGTTGAAAGGAAATATCATGATTACATATGTCTTTACATGCTTCAGTATGATTGAATTAATTTGGTAAGTGTGATGATTGATATGCCCTTAATTTGGTCATCTTTTTGTCTTATATACACTTGTATATATCTTTTATGTATTTAAAGACTTTATGACCTTATGATGATTTGTCATGTAGATAGTTGTACATAAAATTTGATGTATTTGAATACTTTATGTTGTACTTTGAACTTTGAATACATGGTAGTAGATAAAAGTTGGTTGTTTTGAGAAATCATTTTCTGATGCTTTCGTTTAAGCGAGATTAAGCGAGGGAATCTCGCTCAAGCGAATTATGCAGAAAAGATTCACTCTGCAAGTTTCGCCTGAGCGAGATACAGATTGCCTGAGCAAGGTTTTTATAAAAAAGAATATGGTCTTTGGACAATTTTCGATCAAGCGATAAACTTTTCGTCCAAGCGAAAAATTTTTTTTGGTTCAACGAGGGTATTCTCACTCAAGCGAAAATAAACTGGAGTGTTTTCTGAGCCATTTTCGCTTAAGCGAAGAGATTATCGTCAAGCTAATTTTTTTATTTTTATTTTTTTATATATTAATTGTTTTATGATGTAAAATTATACTTTATTTATTTATAATGTTTTCTATTAAAGATAAATAAACAACACTGTAAATATTTTTGGACTCTTAGAATTTACATATCTAAAGACAAAACTTATTATTGCATATGATTAGGTTATAATACATAAATGAATGTAAATTTTATTTCATAAAACGAAAAGAAGTTTTAAATTAAACATGATGGTAGCTTAGTTTCGAAAGTGTAAGAATGCACTCATACACAAAGCTTAAGCATTTTGAAGCCCTCATCCTTTTGTCTCTTTCTTGGCTTTTTGATATAGCCTTTACATAGACTTAGCTTTTAACCCTCTTTTTTCCTTCCAACTACCTTCCTTTTGCTCACTAATCATAAGATCCCCATTGTTAATGGAAAAGACACGTGGTGCCAAAACGTGTTCCAATGTCCAATGGAGAAGTTCATTCGTGTACATGAATGGGGTTGGGTCCCACCACTGAAATGGATGAAGGGGAAAAAAAAATTGTAGTGGGAGGTTCCCTTGGGTTCATGATTGTATTCTCCACAACAAGTGTACCACCTGTCTTCTTGTGCCTTTCTTTGCATGCATTATGTTGTCCTCCTCTTCACTCCTTTCCATGCTTACTTTTGGAGTTTGCATCTACAATGTATCCATGAGTCCTAGATGGGGACCCACTTTTTCTCTTCTCTTCTCAAACCCTAAGTGGGAAGGTGGGTCCCACCCAATTCCAACAAATGTTGTTTTTATTTTTTTGGACTCTTCCCTCATATTTTTCCTCATCATCTTCAGTATTCATCATCAGTTTCTTCTCTTCTCTCCTTGATCCTCCAAACTCAAAAAGGATAAACAAAAACACTCTCATTCTCATCCAATCTCCACTTCTTTCCCCCAGTGTCAAGCTTCATTTTCAACCAAACAAAATTTGAGTACTGTTGCTTCTTTTTGGTGTGCTGCTTGATGGCTTCCTAGTTAATTATTGTTATAATAATGCGTTTAATTTCCCAATAGACTTTATATTATACTGTATTATATATATATATATAAAATATTCCATGGATTGTGTTTATCCACTTAGCTCACCCCTTGGTACAGCCAATTCAATCATGCCTATATGGTACAAGAGTGCTTGAAAATTCAAAAACTCGTGCATCTTAACGGGGATCTAATTAAATTATTGGTTTCTTATTAAAGACTGGGGCCATAATGGGAGATTAAGGATTTAGTTCTGAAAGTTTATTACCCGTAATAGGAGAAATTTACACTTGAAAATAGTATCTCTGGAAGGAATTTTGATGATGAATTTCATGTTTAATTTATGAAAATTTATTTCATGTTATTTGAAATTAAAAAGAAAAAAGTGTATCTTTTTATCTTAATTTTTTATAATATATCACATTGTTTACTATAATTTTTTTTTTTATATTTTGTAAAATAAATACGGTACAAATATAATTACTATACCAAAATGAATCATATGAAATATCGTAAATAAAGATGAGTATAGTGTGTTATCCCTATACAAATACATTAATTGTTAACATTGGTATAGATTATTGTAATGCATATGGTTAATTAGCTGGCATATATCGATAATAGTATGTTAAAATCAACTTTCTTTTTAAGCAGATATTAACTTTCGCGTCATGAAATTTACAAAATTATGCAAGAATGTTTAAAGTTAGTGATATTGTATTATTTTTACAACTTTTTCTTATTAGTTCACGTGATATTATCTTATATAGTGGGATTTTACTTGTCTGAATGGCTTTTATACTAATACCATAAATTAATCAAAATTAAACTTTAGTAATTCAACTGTTAGATTAAAACATTTATGAAATATAATTTAGAAAAAAAAAGATTGATACTCCATCAACACAACTTCATTATAATATACGATATACTTAAAATTGAAATAAATAGATATCAGCCATGAAATTGTTTGTTTATCAACGTACGAACTATAAAAGATAAATGTCTGGTTTGCACGATCATTAAAATAATAAAGATGATTAACGTTTTACTTTTGTTAAATTATATTTTACAAAAGCTTATTAAATATCGTAAATTTGCAAGACTTATTGGTATGTATTGATGGTGTGAAGGATCATACTTTAAACTACCAAAACTTCTAGGTAAACTTTACATATTATAGAGGCTTATTAATCATAATATTGTGTATAGAGTGTAACGATTTTTTTGTGGAAATAACACGACCAAATTAAACTGATTAAACTTTTAATTGTTCCATGCATGTTATTTAAGTGAATATGATTAAAGCATTAAAGATCATAAAGTAATAGAAAAGAAGAAAAGGTTAATAATTATTTAATTGGATGAATGGGAGGTATATGGAGCTTAAAAGAAGGTGGCATTTTGTTGCTTTAATGACTTCGCCTATTTAGGTGTCCAAAAATAGATATCTTATAAAGATTTCAATCACTTTCACACTTATCTAGATCTTTTCCCATGATTTCCTGTTACATTGGCCCTAGCCTTTTGCTATCATATTTAGCTGGTGATTGTTATTTTTCCTTCATGAACAATTTTGGTACATAAAGGAAAGAAGAGCAATATAAAGGAAAAGTTGTGTATCTATTATGCAATGTTTGAAAAATTTCAATCTTTTAAGTCCCTTTCTATTTCATATATGGCCCATTTATATACTTCATTTTGATTGTCCAATCAAATTTGGGGAGATCCTATATATAAATATAAAGTAATAGTTATAATAGTTGTGTTAATGTAACCATAAATTCACTTATCGTATATAGTGTATAAATATTTATAGTTATAATTTATGTGTTAAGACTTAAAATGTATTACTATATAAGTAGTTTACATAATGCTTTTGGAGAGGGGAAATTGTATTCTGAGTATGTACATGAAAAAAAAAATGTATAAAAATTCCATTAAAAGTGATAAACAAATTTAAAGAAAATGCATAAAAAAATGTCTTAAAGGGCAAAGAGAGTTGAACACGTAAAGCAAGAATAAAACATAGGGCACATCAAAAGCAATGGAAGCAGTTAAATTAGTACGGAGTAGAGAGATCACGGCTTTAACTTTTTTATCAATGGCCTTTGAGCAATGATATTAATATCTACCAAACAGAGCTTTATTTATTTATTATTATTATTTTTTCTATGTGGAGGATACAATATAAAGTTTGCTTTCGTGAATAGACAATTGTTGGTTGGGTTGGTTGTGATCGGATAGCTACAAAAGCATCATATTCCCTACCCAAACTTTTGTTTTCTTTTTTTTTTTTTCAGTTTAAAGTTGTTTGAGCCAGTATTTTTGTTGTCTTGTGGTCCTTCTTCCTTCATTTGATAACATATATTATTCAAATGATGAATGCGATATTCATGAACCCAAAGAAGGCAAAAATGGAGAAGACAATGTTCAATGATTGATTGATACGTAGGCTAGCATCTTGAGCTACCTACATTTTCCTTCCTCGAGATTATTTGTCAAGTTTTTAATATAGTTAAAATAGTTTTTAATACAAAAAAACGAAAACCAAAAATTCATTCTAAATTTCAAAAACTACAAATATAGTTAAAATATAGTTAAAAACATTTGGGGTGTCAAACAAAAAGATGAGGACAAAACACACGACTACTTTCTGAGCATGCTTGACATAAATGTTTAGGCATAAGATGCTGCAGAACTTAGCAATTCGATGGAATAGATTATCTGATGATGACAATTACCTAAATGTAAGATATCGAAAACTAGGGTTATCTGAATTGATATTTGATAGCGAAGTTTTGAGGAAACAAAGGGTTTCATTAGGGTTTTGGAAGCTATTCGGAAAGGGAAAGCATGTTGGATGCTTTATGATAAGAAGACGATTTTTTAACCCTTTGCTTGATTGGTATCCTTTAGTTGCTAGCAGCAGAACTTGACCGTATTTATTAATGGAAGCGACCCATTTGGTTTTCCCTCTCAGATGTTGTCTTCAACATTAGAATGACAATTCTTTCACAGGAATAACAATGCACTGCAAAATTTCTTGTTTTATAATGCGTGCATGTTATGATCTTGCTTCTGTCATGAGTCAAACCACGTGCACATCTGATTATTGCACCGAATTCCACATTTTAACTTCTCAGGCTTTGCTTTTGGAACCAAATTTCACAAACTATGAATGAACATGTCACTGATGCAAAATCAAGTTCTTTTTATAGGGTCAAAATAACTAATCACAATGTTAACTTTAACTCGTTTTATGGATGGCAAAGAAGACAAATGGTTAATCACACTTTTATAAATACATAGAAGATAATACATGAATAGAGGCTTATACAAGATATTATGATGATGATGATGATAATTTGTAGACTTTAAATGTATAGACAAGATAATTTATTTTAATGGATGAAACATGTGCGTTCTTCAGTAAAAAATAAACAAATCAGAAAATATTTCAATATCATCGTATAATAAACTTTTAAATTATTATTACTATTTGATTAAAACTTTATTAATTTTATAAGATATATATAGATGACGGGATCATTTAAAAAAATAAATATTTAATTGATGTTATGTATTTTAATTATGTAGAAGTGTAAAATAATTTTTTTTATGGACAATAAAGAATTGAATAAATAAAAAAGCACTTGGCTTCAGAACTGTAAGTGATGAACTTTAAAATAGTATCACACATAAACATGATAGAAAGGGATAAAGCATTGTGTCTACCTCAATTGAGCGAAGAATTCTTTGATTTATTAGAGTAAATTATCTATTTTTTAAGATAGTTTTGTATGTCGTTAAAACTACTTAATAAGATAACATTTTTTTTTATCTGAAAGTCTCTAATAACATTGTTCAAACTACCTAATAGTAGGTAAACACCTTTCAGTTGGGGTTGTTTGTAATGAATGATTTCTTACATAAAAAATAATTAGTGTGCAAGTTCTACAATCCGTGGTTTTAAATTATGAATAATCTATGTTCTATTTGGCTGGAAAAAAAAAACATAAAATGTGTATGTTGAGATGTGGATGTTGTGAAGTGTGTAGAAGGACAAATTTTGAGCTAAGTTCTTGGGTTCTGTACTGTACATATTTTGATAATCATAATAATAAAGAAGCTAAATTCATCTCCTAATGGCTGGAATGTATCTCCATCATTGATTATTAATGCAGAAGATTTGATAATGGAGATCATTATTTACGGCAACACGTCATCTTTCCATCTGTAAGAAATGCACCAATTCATGGAAGAGTGTCACATTCAGAAGCCATATTCCCCAAAATTTCAATCCAAGTGGCCACAGTTAGTGTGTGTATATATTGCTTCAAATTGAAATGAATCACTCTCTCATGCTCTCTAAGAAAGAGTAGATGATAATGAGATTAAAAGTAGTGGAGCACATATATTTGTCTCTACCAGTTTTGGTAAGAAAGAGTAGATGAGAATGGGATTAAAATGAACTCTCTTATTTCTCGTGTTTGCACAATTATACATGTTACAGTTTTATTACTGTTTCTCTTTTTATTTAAAGATATTTTCTTTAGTTAAAAATAAAATAGTGGATAAAACACAATTATTATAAAAAAATACAAACACAGCTATGATTTTGTTTTAATTAGTTGCAGGTGAAATGATGAATGCTATCATTTGATCTATTAACTTCAGTTGTGCTGAAAGTAAATATTTACAGTGCACTTTCTTTTACCTATATTAATATATAAAAACGACGGTATCAATTTGAATAACTTTTTCATGTATATAATTTTCTTACAATTTATCTTTATTATGATAACTTTCGGATATTTAGTAGTTTTTACATTTTTTTTTATTTATTTAAACGCCTCTAAGGGGCAATGATATAAAACATGTTCCTTCTTACGTTTATATAATAATGGTTATCAGTAATTTACAGGAATCCGTTGTAGTCTAGTTGGTCAGGATATTCGGCTCTCACCCGAAAGACCCGGGTTCAAGTCCCGGCAACGGAATTTGAATTCTTTTTTTCACTATACTATTTTTGCAAAATTCTCTTGAAAACTCTACCATGATATTCATCTCAAGATTTTCTCTACACATTAACACCTTAGCACATAGTTGCAGAAAACATATCTATGATAACAGTTGGTAAAATTATAAACAAATTACAATGGAAACTCACTGAAAAGTAAAGTTATTTTCTAAAGGTATACAGCATGAAGGGAACTGTTATACTATATGTTTAGGTCCACATTGTTTGAAACATTATTTTGAAACACATAAAATTGAAGTCAGCTATTATCTCCAAGCTAAACAGGTTGAAGGTGTGACATAAAGCCTGCATGCTAGCCATCACACATGAAGTAGTTCATCATGAGTCCAGTGTTCCATTTGAGTGCTCCTCACCTGCAAAAGTGGAGGTTCCATTTGCCAACCGGTTCATGCTGTTGGTAGAATAATTTGAATATGGTGAGTGTGCAGAAACAGGACTGCTTCGTGAATACCGGTTCTGTGCGACTGTGCTGCTCCTTGTTACTTTCAGACGAGCCTTCCTACCCTGAATGAAGCATGCAAGCATTTCCATGGAAGGAAAATGACACGTGTGAGAAAACCACAAGGCTCAAATGCATGCATGTTTGGAGATTAAAAAGCAACAAAATTTCAAGTGAGGAAAAACCAAGTTTTAATTCTTGTACATGGATTAACCAATAACATAATATACTGATGTAAATCAAGTCATTGATTTCCAAGTTTTTCTCAACAGTTCCACTTGTAGTTTTTCTTGATCTTAGTCCAATAACAAGACCACCTTTGATCTTTCATGATATTCTCCACATATGCTACATGGTATTTTAGATTCTTTTCAGTTTCTGATTATTCTGAAAAGCTGATATAAATGAATGGAGAACTAAAACATTTGAGGAAATAATTTAATAAGACAAACAATCTCAGAAGATAAAAGAATAACCTTCCCCATGCACTTCTCCAAATGAGGAGCAAATCTCCCAGCCATGATAGATCGACCACAATTCATGCATTGAAATATTTCATTTGCCACAGGAGGATGAGTTTGTCCGAATATGTCAACCACATACTTGCCATTTGCTTCATTACTATTACTAGGATCAGCCACCCTGACCCTGGCTTGTGCTGACAGCTTCAATTCTTCATCTTCTTCTTCCAAATTGGAATCTAGTCCAAGCCTTGCCACCCTGTGACACTCTGATGCCACATCAACTATGATGGAATCAAGGAGATCCAAGAAAAAGTGAGATGAAAGCTGCAAAACATCCCAATATAAGCAAATAACCATAAAAATATATATAATAGAAAAACACATGTATACTTTCAACGTTTCAATTCACTGAGACATAAATAGTTACTTTAGGCACATCCATGTGAGAGTTAATCCACAATAAAAAGAAATACAAATATGATTAAGGTATTCTACTAAGACTAGTATCTAACACCATATAGTGTATTTGATTTTTTTAAGGAAACAAATAAGGGATGACGAGAGGCATTTAGTATTTCCTCCATCCTTATTCTAAAAGAAAGGTATTATGTCAGACACAAAGGTTCAATTTTGAACATAGAATCCCCACTTCATGCATCATCAAACCATCTTTCTCTGGAAAAGAAAACAAAAAGCAATTCATGAATTTTGCAGGAATCCTGATGAACATATTCTGATGCACAGGCTCTGAAAGTCATGCTCTGCAGCACAATATAGCGAACGTGAAACAATTTGATGAATACACAATTCTTCTTGCTTTATTAGATTATTACTCTCATATATATGAAAACGTAAGCTGTTTTTTGAGTCCAAAATTTCTTCTTTCAATTCATTATTGATCTTATTATCATCTTAACCTTGTTGATGATAACCACAAGGGAAAAAGTACCATTCATAGGTATGTTATGTTTCAACATTGTATTTTCAGCAGTTAATTTTAAAGGAGGGAATGAGGAACAGGAAAAGAACAACGAACACAAAGTCATAGATATATTAATTAGTTAATGAAAGACATAAGGAGTTTACTCATCAACATGAAAGGGATTCCTAAATTATAACTACCAGTACAACCCCAAAACTCTTTAGGAGAATGTAAACTGAAAGTTGAAATGCACATAAATATAGTTTGCAACAAAAGTTAGTTGGACAGCTAAATGTGCTAGGAATTTGCATCAAAATCTATTATTAAATTATTGCTACACTCATGATGGGAGCGTGTTGTTTACTCAGAATTGAAGAGCACACCTGGGAATGTGGCGACAAGTCTTCCTCCTTAGGAGCAGACATGAGTCTTGAACAAGGCTTTTGGATCCTAATTAACACCAATTGCTGGTGAAAATCAAACGACTACAAAAGCTTTAAGGAAGTATAAAATAAATAAGACAAGAACTGAAGAGCCAAAATAATAACAAAAGGAAACAATATGACATCTGGGTGATCTGAACCTATTGTTAATAGTTAATTTGATATTGATCTTTCAAAATATGCCAAGAAATCATTGAAAAATCTCTAGAGACAGTAAGACATTGTGCATGCTTAAGAAGGCATGGGTTGGTCATGAAACACAGTGATAAAAATTTCATAGTGTAAAGTTCAACCAGCAGACTCTAGGAAAATGAGAATCATGATGGAAAGAAGAAAATACAATCGGTTAAAAGAAAAAGTTGTGACTTCAGGAATCAATTGAATGTATCATGCAGTATAATCAATGAGGATAAAAAAAGAAGCAAGGATTACTCCGAGTAATTTGGGTGTGAAGTGATTGACAATTCGTATCCAAATTTACAGTAAGAAGATACTCATAAAATTTTATCATCAGCATTGCTAAGTGTCTATACACACACAAAAAGAGGTGGAGGATTTAATTCAACACTGACAACAAAGTACAGTTTAACCATAACCCTGGAACATGTTCAGCATATATATTATACATCCTATGTCTCAATTTCAGCCAAGGTCTCTGTATTATCTTTTCCCCCTTTCATTATTCAGAGATAGAATGACCTATCATTTCCAGTTTCACATAAATATTCATTCACAAACTTAAAATCCACAATCTTGAAATTCTTCTGAATCATAGAATTTGGGTTTGAATCTAACTAAACTCTACAAGATAAACTTTTAAGGTAATGGTTGGCTCTTATATACTTTAATTTGACAATATTACTAGTTGATATTGAATTTTAAACATCCCCCTTACGGTAAGGACTGAACATTTCGAATATAAGGTTTGTAGGAATGGACATCAATAGATGATCTAATGACATGTAGTTTGATAGGCTCAACAACAATTGGTTTGGCAAACTCTTCATCTTGGTTCAATTTAAGTCTAAGTTAACCTTTCAAAAACGGTTTGTGAGGGTTAACCTCCACTTACATTAATTTGACTATACCATTAACGTGGAATCTCTAACATTGATCTCCAGTTCAACATAATAAACTGGAAAAGAAAAAGCAACTTAATCATTCTCAACCTAAACATCAACAATCACTAATGGAGAAATATCTTGCAATCTATCTGATCCAATGTAATTTCAATTCACTTGACATATTCCATTTCTTTTTTCACTTTCCTTATGGGACAGAGAGAGAACAACTATTTCAATATCTCAACCACACCGAATTTTCTTTCACTGCAATTACATGAAAGAACATACCCTCCACATTTTTCAATCTCTCTGATCTCTAGCTCAACCCCCAACACACGCGCTCACATTTTTAATATCTAAAATCACAAATTGACCATTGCTTCCTAAGATGGAGGTGACAATTACACTACAACAACCAAAGTGAAGCATAATTGATCACAACAAAAATTAAAAAGATAAAAAACCAATTACCCTCATACCAAGGATAACTAACTGACACCAATCACCGCCAAAATGTTCCAAATGTCCAGAGCAGAATTATATACGTTCAAGAAATTTCCAATACCAATTAAGAGTAAATGGTTAAGTGAACTGAAAAAAAGTGTAAGAGATTGCAAGAAACAAAAAGGGAAGAGCGTAACTAGAACAGAGAGAAAAAATAATAGAGCTTGAAGAGACTCATGGAGCAAAGTTTGAACCTTTATGATCGTGGGAGAGAGAGAGATCACAGGGAATCGTCGAAACGAGAAGCGAGGGCTAATGGTGATTCTGTGATTCACAGTGCCAACCCCTCAACTGGGGCACTCGTTGGGTACAATTTCCAAAAAGTCAAAATGTTTGGGCTAGAAAATAAATTTTAAAAGTACATTATAAATTTAGTCCCTCAAATATTTTTATTTATTCAGCTTGTTTGAAATAACTTATTTTGTACCCTGAGATAGGGACTTTTTTTTTACAGTGAAAATGAAAAAAACACATTAATAGACAATCTTACTTTTTTAAATTCACTATTTTTCCTGACATTCTAGATATCTCATTGTTTATTTTAATTTTCTTCACCTAATTACTTCTTCCCTTCTTTATTTTCTTTTCTCACACCATTGGTGAAACTGTATAAATAATTTTTTTATCTTTTCAATCTAGAATATTTTTCAGCTTAGATGGTCAGAATAATCTATTTAGTCTGTACTCAAATGTATTGAAGAATTTTATTTCTTTCAACATATTTTTTTCATAAAAAAAGATACGAGGTTTTACTTCTTAAGAGACAAAATTGTATACTATGCCATTATCTTATAGTTACTAAAATAATGAATATTTGTAAATATATTTTATCAATGTTTAGTAACTAATTTGATTTTTTTTATTTATATAATAGTCTGCAAAATTATATAAAGTTAATTTATTTTATAAATTATATCAAAACGAAGGAAAATATAAAAAATAATTATGATGATAATATTAATGATAATGAAAATGGAGATGATGATGATGAGAAAAACAATAAAAAAATAAAGATGATGAGAATGAGGAGGGAAGAATAGTGACTAAGAGGAAATCATGATAATGATGGTAGGTGATGGGGATAATAATGTGGTGGTGATGATGATGATGGTGATGGTCATATTAAAGATAATAGAGATGAAGATATTTATGGCGATAATAGTGGTGATGATGATGATAGTAGTGGTGGTGCGGGTGACAATATGATAATGATGATGAGATAATAGTAATGGTGATGTTAATATTGATAGTTATGATGATGATAATAATGATGATGATGATGATTATTATTATTATAATATTAATAATGATGAAAATGGAGATGATGATGAGAAAATCAATCAAAAGTAAAGATGATGAGAATGAGAACGGAAGAATAGTGACAAGGAGAAAATCATGATGATAATGGTAGGTGATGCGATGATGATAATGTGTGGTGATGATGGTGGGGATGATGTTGCTAATGATGATGGTGATGCTCATACTGAACATAATGGAGATGAAGATACCGATGGTGATGGTGGTAGTGGTGATGATGATAGTAGTGGTGTTGCGGGTGACAATATGATAATGATGACAATAATAGTGATGGTGATGTTAATGTTAGTAGTGATAAGGATGATAACAATGGTGACGACGACGATATTGATGATGATAATAATAATGATAATGATAATGATAATAATTATGATGATAATATTAATGATGATGAAGATGGACATGATGATGAGAAAAACAATAAAAAATAAAGATGATGAGAATGAGGAGGGGAGAATAGTGATGATGAGGGAATCGTGATGATGATGGTAGGTGATGAAGATGATGATAATGTGGTGGTGATGATGGTGGAGATGATGTTGTTGATGAAGATGGTGATGGTCATACTGAAGTTAATGGAGATGACGATATTGATGGTGATAGTGGTGATGGTGATGATGATAGTAATGGTGGTGCAGGTGGTGATATGATAATGATGACAATAATAGTGATGATGATAATAATAACAATGATAATGATAATAATTATGATGATAATATTAATGAAGATGGAGATGATGATGAGACAAACAATCAAAAATAAAGATGATAGAGAATGAGGAAGGGATCGTGATGATTATGGTAGGTGATGGGGATGATGATAATGTGTGGTAGTGATGGTGGGGATGATGTTGTTGTTGATGATGGTGATGGTCATACTAAAGATAATGGAGATGAAAATATCAATTTTTTTTTTAACAACAAAGAATAAAATTAATGGGAGCATTTAAGGGGTGACCCAATCCTATTACATTAAAAGAAAAAACTCCTTGAATACAATATAGCAAAAGTCAATCACTAGAGAAACAGAAATATCCATATCAAATAGAAGATGGATTAATTAGAAACAACAACATATAAGGAAGAGCAAGTACACAACATCAGGTCTAATCCACCTCAGTAGCAAAAATCAGTTCCAAACTTGGGTACCATCCTTTATACACTCAGGATCACCATTACTATAGTTGACTGCCAATTAGAAATCCTCCATGCTTCCCTGCCACTTCCCATAGTGCACACCTCCCAGCTAACCTCTCCCGATACGTATGATCCTAGACACAAAAACCACACCAGGCCCACTAGGACCCACGTGAAACACAAGCCCTATTTGGAGACCTAAACACCTACTACACCTCTTATACTAAGGTTCGCCCTTGTTGGAATCCTATCAATCAGCACCCTCTAACTGCATATTTGTGCGGATGGTATAACATTCATTCTCCATAGCTCTTTAAATATGTTAACACTCCTTTGGATACCCTCATATGCTAATGCATTATAACCCTGCCTCATAGTATATACTGTTTCCTTTAGAGATGAAGATATCGATGGTGATAGTGGTAGTGGTGATGATGATTGTAGTAGTGGTGCGGGTGATGATATGATAATGATGACAATAATAATAATGATGATGTTAATGTTGGTAGTGATGATGATGATAACAATGACGATGATGACGATATGATTATGATAATAATAATAATAATAATATTAATAATTATATTAATGATGATGAAGATGGTGATGACGATAAGAAAAATAATAAAAAATTAATGAAGATGATGAGAATCAGGAGGGAAAAATAGTGATGAGGAGAGAATCGTGAGGATGATAGGTGATGAAAATGATGATAATGTGGTGGTGGTGATGGTAGGGATGATGTAGTTGATGATGATGAGGATGATCATAATGAAAATGAAAATACCAATATTAATAATGGTGGTGGTGATGATGATGAAAGTAATAGTGGGGTAATGATATAATAATGATAATAATATTAATATTGATAATAATAATAATAATAATAATAATAATAATAATAATAATAATGTTAATATTGATAATTATAATAATAATAATAATAATTGATAAAATATGTTAATTTTTTATAAGAATGTACTTAATACTTTTTTCTTGTCAGTCACAATATATAATTGAGATTTTCCATTTTGATATAAGGTTTATATATATATATATATATATATATATATATATATATATATATATATATATATATATTATTTTAGATTATAAAATACACGTAAACTAGTGATAAAAATAACTATATACTATGAAATACCTATTACTATTTTTATTTAAGGACCATTTTTTTTTCTTGAAAAATATGAAGGCATGGACATGCCTTTTCTACTACTATACTTAAGATATTTTTTATGTTCTTGCCAATTTTTCTTAATGCTACCCTCTATGTTTTACTTTTACCCCATCATAATTTTTTCAACGACAACCCCTCGCTTATCACGAGTTATATAATATTTGACCAGCTATAACTGTTTTTTTTTTTTCCCAATTTATTGTCTCTTCTATGAAACATGTGGCTTTTATCTTTTGTTCTCTATGTATATCTACAATACAAACATATAACATAGAAACTGGATTATTGGATGAAAATTGTGTTTTGAAGGATTCATTAAACTTTTTTTTTCCTCTCAGCAATAGAATATATTAATGACTGAGGCAAAAAATGATTGCTTCAACCTTTACAAAAGCAGAAAAAAAAATAGACAAGATTCACCAATGACATCTTCCACCTTCCCAACCATCCATTACAAAAAATATTTAGTTAAGGTAGTTAGTAATAATTTACACTACAAGAAAAGATTGTTTACAGACCAATTTTTAGTTATCAAATGAAATGATTATTAATTGTGACTAAAATAGTTACCAAATTAGATTTTGGTTGTTAAATAACTACAAAATAAAAGTAATGATTGAATTTAGTGACCAATTAAGTCAAATAATAGTTATCTAACATTAACTACCAAAATTTTAGTGACCTATACCATTAGATTCTAAATTAGTCTCTAACTTAATTAGATATCAATTTAGAATCTAATGACATAGGTCACTAAAACTTTGGTATCTAATGTTAGATACTAATTATTTGACTTAATTGGTCACTAAATTCAATCATTGCTTCTATTTTCTAGTTATTTAGCAATCAAAATTTAATTTGATGATTATTTTGATCACAATTAACAACCATTTCATTTGATAGCTAAATATTAGTCTCTAAATAACTTTTTTTTTTGTAGTGTTACTTCAAGAAAACTACAACACTATCATAAAATTTGATTGTTTTTTTTACTATATTGAGATGATATGTTAAACTAATTATTGCATTGAGATATTGTTTATTTAAAAAAAAATTGTTTTTAAAAGATATATTTAAGTTATTTTTAATCTTAATTTTTAAATAATATAAAATTATTATACTGGAAAATTTTTATATTTATATAAAATAGAAACATTTAAATTTTCTTATATATGCATGATATTTTCACTACTTCAATTTTAAATTATAATTTTCATTTGACATCACACTTTAATACAAGAACGACGAAAATAAGATAAATTTTTACTTCCTAAATGTTAGTTAAATGTGAATTAAATGTAAATGATACGTGGTATAATTTTAATTGATTTTAATCTTAGTTCTATGTTATTTTTAATCTTAAATTTTAAAGACAAAAATGATTTTCTCTCATTTTTTATTATAAGCATTTTTCTTATAACACATAAACAAATATCTTTTTTGTTTCAGTGTCGGTTAGACGATAACTAGAAAATACACGAAAAAGATGTGATTGTAATTGTATGGAGCTTAAGATCTTTAGTGGTCCTTCCCTGTCCCATTCGCATTTGCCACGGTTGGCACATGACAATTAATTTATTGGTTATTTTTACTTTTTAAAATAGTAAAAATTAAGTATTTTTAAAAAAAAATATACTTAACGTTAATTTTGCTTTTATACATTGCTTGTTATCTGTTTCATATCTAAATATTAAATTTATATAACATTTTATTCTTTTTAAACAACGAAAATGGATAACATACCTAACTTGGCCCCCTAAATGTAAACACGTACCTAAAAAAATAGCAGTTTGAATAATGGAAAGAGACTCATTTGTCCACTTGTTTTGTAAGTAATATTATATTTGTGAGTTTTAACAACTTAGTTTGAGTTTGAGTTAAGTAATATATCACTAGAGACGTTTTCTATTTTTTAGTTTTAGTGCATTTATAATGTTGGATTTCAAACTCAAGAATAGTCCTTTGCTTGTTTTTTCGTGAATTAAAATTAAAATTATAATATTATCTATCTACTATTATGCAAAAAATTAATCATCATCACTGTATTAATTAATTATATCAATGTTTTTTTTTCTCCACGCTTTTGGAGGTATAGCCCTTAACCATTTCAAACTATTCCTTTTTATCTTTATTATCTATATAGTTGTTT
>Ga0209700_105889_pt1 | contig 19918 bp, 15 predicted proteins | sample SiratroredBW_FD_187528 | JGI IMG/M metagenome (GOLD analysis project Ga0209700, IMG submission 187528) | Root nodule microbial communities of legume samples collected from California, USA - Siratro red BW (SPAdes) (version 2) | ecosystem: Host-associated > Plants > Roots > Nodule | place: USA...
AATCCACCTTATTCTTGTTGGCCGGTAATTGTCACTCCTTACAATCTTCCTCCAGAATTATGCATGACTACTCCTTTTATGTTTTTGACATTGATTATTCCTGGGCCACATAGTCCAAAAGGTAAAATAGATGTTTATTTGCAACCATTGATTGATGAGCTAAAACAATTATGGAATGGAGTGTTGACATATGATATTTTAAGAAAACAAAATTTTATGATGGAAGCTGCATTAATGTGGACTATTAATGATTTTCCTGCATATGGAATGTTGTCGGGTTGGAGTACATCAGGGAGACTAGCATGTCCATATTGTATGAACCACTCATAGGCTTTTAGATTGAAAAGTGGTGGGAAAGTTTCTTTGTTTGATTCTCATAGTCAATTTTTTCCTATGAACCATTCATTTAGAAGAAATAAAGATGCATTTTATAAAGATCGAATTGAAAAGTCTCAACCTCCACATTTTCTGACTAGGAATTAACTATGGGAACAAATTCATTTTTTCCCAAAAATAACTGAAGTTAGTCCTTGTATATGTGATGGACATGGTGAGTCTCATAATTGGACAAAACAAAGCATCTTTTTGGAGTTGCCTTATTGAAAAACCAATTTTATAAAACATAATCTTGATATAATGCATGTAGAGAAAAATGTGTTTGATAATGTTTTTAACACAGTGATGGATATAAAAGATAAGACCAAAGATAATGCTAAGGCGAGAGTGGACTTAAAGGAGTATTGTAAGCGTAGAGAACTAGAACTACAAGTGCAACCTAGTGGAAAAGTCTTAAAACCTAAAGCAAAGTTTGTTTTGTCTAATGAACAAAAAAATGTTGTTTACAAATGGATCGGTGAGTTGAAAATGCCAGATGGGTATGCCTCAAATTTGCGTAGGTGTGTAAACCTAGATCGAAGGAAGTTGTTTGGAATGAAAAGTCATGATTGTCATGTGTTAATGGAGATGTTGTTACCTATTATTTTTTCGTGCACTTCCTTATCAAGCGTGGAATCCTATAGCTGAATTAAGTAAGTTTTTTAAGGATTTGTGCTCAATAATTTTGAGAATGGATGATTTGTTATTAATGGAAAAGAATATCATCATTACAACATGTAAGTTGGAGTGAATATTTTCACCTGGATTTTTTAATTCCATGGAGCATCTGCCTATTCATTTACCTTATGAAGCAAGAGTGGGAGGTCCTGTTCAATACCGATAGATGTATCCATTTGAAAGGTGTCGCAACTAGGATCACGACGGGACATGACGATCCAAAAAATTATTAATTAATAAAACAATGGAGTCGCCACCATAGTTTTTATGGAAAACTATGGAAAAACTAAAAAATGAGGATAACGTTAGTTTGCAAAAACCGGATCTAGATTCGGGAGTCGGTTACGTGTGGAGAAGGTATTAGCACCCCATAATGTCCTTCCTAAGACGGTACCTTTAATTAAATAAATAAACCGAGTGTGATTTTTCAAAACATTTATTTTCCCAAGAAAGAGACAAATATTAAGATAAAACAAACAAAATATTTTTTTTAGTTTTGGGTCCGACAAGATTTGACCTTGCTCCTACGTATGTCCATCAGGGATGGAGAATCAAGGTTAGGTAGTTCTTTCAAGAAAATGATTTGTTTGAAATGTTTGATATTTTTTTATTTTTTTTGAAAGTTTTATTTTTTTTTTTGAAAATTTGGTATTTTTGATATTTTCGGAACATTTAGTATTTTTCAAAGTTAAACTTTATTTCGCTTGACGCGTACGGCCCTTTGATATTCCAAATGAAATTAAAATCTTTCGAATTAAATCTTGTATAACACTAACGGTTATTTAAGAATTTAATAAAAAAATTATTTAAATAAGACATTTTTTTTAATAAGCAAGAATATCAAACTGGAGATGCGAACCCTGACCCAAACTAGAGACGCCCTTTGGGCAGCCTGCGTGCCCTAGAGAGTCTGTTTAGGTCAAGATTAACATCAAGAGCAAAACTAGGTTTTGGGATTTAGAAAATTTTAGGATTTGGTGGGAAAGAGGTTTTGAGAGGGCAACTTTGAGGTAAAATTTGGATGATCAAATGGCAATGGAAATGAGCAAACTTGGTGTTAAATCAAAGATGAGTCTAAAGGTTTTCCATTGGTTACCTTACACCCTTAGCAACTTTAAGGATTCAGAGAACGAATTCTCCCAAGTTGGTGTGTTTGATGAATCTGAATTGTTAACTTGGTCAAATTTTGGTCTTCTAAAATCAGTTTGGGACCCCAACTTTGGGATCGAAATTAATGGTTCAAATGACATCATAAATGCACCTATGGCATACCATTGGAAAGATATTGAATCGATCTTTCCAACAAGCACAAATACAGTCGCTGGAGGTTCTTAAACTGAGAGAAAAATCCCTTGAAAGTTAGGCACTTGAAAACTGAAATCTGCCCCATAACTTAGTTTTTGGGAAAAATCCAGAAACCGGTTTGGGTAGGTTTTTCGAGCTGAGTTTGAAGGCTCAAATGGTAACATAAATACACTTATGATGTATCACTAGAACGCTTATACAAAGAACTTTCTAAAGACTACTCACACACTTTCTAAAGCTTCACGGACATGGAGAATAAACTCTACAAAGTTGGCTAGTTGGGTGTCTCTCATGACTTAGTTTCTGGGAAGTCCAGAAACCAGTTTGGGACACTACTTTCGGGGTGGTTTTGGGTGACCAAATGATCTCATAAATACGTCCACCCTAGACCAATGGAAAGAGGGTAAAAAGATCTTTCTAATGATAGCTCATACACCTCCTAAAGCTTTAAGACCAGGTAGAACGAACCTCCCAAACTAAGCCTCAAGACCACATTTAAATTTTGATGTGGTGCCCAGAAAATATTTTAAGTTACCCATGCTGGACCCACATCTTGACACTCATTTTTGAGGGATCTAGAGGTTTCATAAATGGGGTTGTGGCATACCACTGGAAAGAGGGTAAACCCAGCTTTCCAATTCAACCCCCAGCTTCTCTTAAAGGTTCCTAGATCTCCTGAAATATGCTCTCAAAGTTGGCTACTTGAACACTGAGCTCGCTGGGCTGGTTTCCGGCGAGTCTCTGGCGACCACGAGATGCCACACCATGCGGTGGCGAACGTTCCCCTCCTCACCCTCATCTCAATGGAGGTGAAATGGAGGAGAAATGAGGTTTGTGGTTGGAGAAAATAAGTTCGCAAGGTTCACCGGTCATCTTCCTCAATGGGACTTGCACCGACAAGCCTCCAGCGAGGCTCAAATGGAGGTTTCAAGGCGTTTTCAGGTTATAAAAATTGTGGGAATGAGATGGAGAGAAAGAAACGCACCTAATGGAGGCAGGAAACCCGAGTTTGGTGGCGGAGCTCTGACGAAGACCGATTTTCCGACGAGAGCTTCTTCAAGCTTTTTTGAACTATTCTGGGCTGTTCCGATTGTTTTGGAGGCTTCTTAGAGGTTATTGGAAGGTGTTTAAGTGAAAAAGAAAGAAGGAGGAGAAGGGGTCTTTTGGTGCAAAACAGTGGGTGAGTGGTTGGTTAAGGTTTCAAAGGAAACTTGGAGGTGGTTTCATGGTGGAGGTTGGTGACGATCGTTGGAAGAAGGTGTTTTTTATCTCTCTTTTTTCTTCTTCCTCCTCTTTTTGTGTTCTCTATCCTTTAAAGAGAGTCCTTTCTTTTTATTTCCTAAAAGACCCTTGCCCTTTCATCTTCCAAGAAACTCCTGCATTTTCATTTCCCAAGAAACCATGCCTTTTTACTTCCCAAGAAACCATGTCTTTTTACATCCTAAGAAACCTCATGCCTCTGCACTTCCAAAATCTTTTTATTTTACATATTGTTTGTTATTTAGTTTTTTTTTGTTTTTTCTAAAAGATAAATAATAAGAATAAAACTCTTTTGAAATAAAGTTCACCTGGACGAAATTGAGTGTTGGCAGCTGCCCCTCTTTACTTCAATTTTATTAGATAATTTGAAAATTAACATTTTCATATTATCAGAGTAAAAGTTAAGTAAAGACAAAAACACTAATTTTGTCCGGGTTGAAAGAGAAAAAGAAAATTTCAAGCATTCTGATCATTCCTCAAAAGAGAGATCACCGTTTGAAAAAAAAATGAAAAGTAGAAAGTGAGGTCGAGTCCTTAGATTGAGCCGAGAGGGTCACGCACCATCACCTGACAAGAGAACCTAAAATGACGTCATAACCTTGACCTTTTGAGGACAAGAGGGTTATGCAACCAATCATGGTTATGATCTTGACTTTTAACAAAGACGAGAGGGTCGTATGCCATTTTTGCAAAAAAAGAAATGTGAGATTACAACATTGACCTTCCGAAGACGAGAGAGTTACGAATCTTCACTGGAGATCGAGATCTTGTATCGAGAGGATCATCGCCCCAAACATAATATTGACCGTGAACCAGCGGGCCACACTTAACAATCATGAGAACGGAATCTTATATCGAGAGGATTACCGTATCTGCACTTGACACCTAGTAACGAGAGAGTCTTCTAAAAAATGTGAGCTCGAGATCTTGAATCGAGAGGATCATGAATCTTTACTAGAGATATAAATCTTGTATCGAGAGGATCATCACTCTAAACATAAGGTTGACCCTAGACCAGCAGGCCACACCTAACAACATGAGATGCTTGTATCGAGAGGATCACCATATCTTCACTTGAGACCTTGAACCGAGAGGGTCTTCTGATAACATGTGAGATCGAGATCTTGTATCGAGAGGATCACAAATCTTCACTGGAGATATAGATCTTGCATTGAGAGGGTCTTCTGAAAACATGTGTGTTCGATATCTTGTATCGAGAGGATTACGAATCTTCACTGGAGATATAGATCTTGTATCGAGAGGATCATTACTCCAAACATAAGGTCGACCTTGAACCAGCGGACCACACCTATCAACATGAGACCGGGATCTTGTATCGAGAGGACCATCGTATCTTCACTCGAGACCTAGGGTCTTCTGAAAAAATGTGTGTTCGAGATCTTGTATCGAGAGGATCACGAATCTTCACTAAAGATATAGATCTTGTATCGAGAGGATTGTCACTCCAAACATAAGGTTGACCTCGAACTAGCGGGCCACCTAACAGCATGATACTAGGATCTTGTATCAAGTGGATCACCGTTCTTCACTTGAGACCTTGTACCGAGAGGGTCTTCTGAAAACATGTGAGTTCGAGATCTTGTATGGAGAGGATCACGAATCTTCACTGGAGATATAGATCCTGTACCGAGAGGATCATCTGAAAACAAGTGTGTTCGAGATCTTGTATCGAGAGGATTACGAATCTTCACTAGAGATATAGATCTTATATCGAGAGGATCGTCACTCCAAACATAAGGTTGACCATGGACCAGCGGAGCGGGTCGTACCTAACAACATGAGATCGGGATCTTGTATCGAGAGGATCACCGTATCTTCACTTGAGACCTTGTACCGAGAGGGTCTTCTGAAAATATGTGAGTTCGAGAGCTTGTACTGAGAGGATCACAAATCTTTACTGGAGATATAGATCTTGCATCGAGAGGATCGTCACTCCAAACATAAGGTTGACCATGAACCATCGGGTCGCACCTAACAACGTGAGATCGGGATCTTGTATTGAGAGGATCACCGTATCTTCACTTGAAACCTTGCATCGAAAGGGTTTTCTGAAAACATGTGACATCGAGATCTTGTATCGAGAGGATCACAAATCTTCACTGAAGATATAGATCTTGTATCGAGAGAATCGTCACTCCAAAAATAACGTTGACCATGAACCATAGGGCCACCTAACAACATGATACCGGGATCTTGTATTTAGAGGATCACCGTATCTTCACTTGAGACCTTGTACCGAGAGGGTCTTCTCTAAACAAGTGCGTTTGAGATTTTTTCTGGAGAGGTTCACGAATCTACACTAGAGATATAGATATTGTATCGAGAGGATCATCACTCCAAACATAAGGTTGACCATTAACCACCGGGTCGCACCTAACAACATGAGACTGGGATCTTGTATCGAGAGGATCACTGTATCTTCACTTGAGACCTTGTATCGAGAGGGTCTTCTGAAAACATGTGAGTTCGAGATCTTGTATCGAGAGGATCACGAATCTTCACTGGAGATATAGATCTTGTATCGAGAGAATCGTCACACCAAACATAAGGTTGACCTTGAACCATCGGGCCACCTAACAGCATGATACTGGGATCTTGTATTTAGAGGATCACCGTATCTTCACTTGAGACCTTATACTGAGAAGGTCCTCTGAAAATATATGCATTTTAGATTTTTTCTAGAGAGGTTCATGAATCTTCACTGGAGATATAGATCTTGTATAGAGAGGACCATCACTCCAAATATAAGGTTGACCATGAAATAGTGGGTCGCACCTAACAACATGAGTTCGGGATCTTGTATCGAGAGGATCACCGTGTCTTCACTTGAGACCTTGTCTCGAGAGGGTCTTCTAAAAACATGTGAGTTCGAGATCTTATACTGAGAGGATCACGAATCTTCACTGGAGATATAGATCTTGTATCTAGAGGATCGTCACTCCAAACATAAGGTTGACCCTGAACCAGCGGGTCGCACCTAACAAGATGAGATCAGGATCTTGTATAGAGAGGATCACCGTATCTTCACTTGAGACCTTGTATCGAGAGGGTCTTCTGAAAACAAGTGATTTCGAGATCTTGTACTAAGAGGATCACGAATCTTCACTGGAGATATAGATCTTGTATCGAGAGAATCGTCACACCAAACATAAGGTTGACCTTGAACCATCGGGCCACCTAACAGCATGATACTGGGATCTTGTATTTAGAGAATCACCGTATCTTCACTTGAGACCTTGTCCCGAAAGGGTCTTCTAAAAACATGTGCGTTATAGATTTTTTCTAGTGAGGTTCACGAATCTTCATTGGAGATATCGATCTTGTATCGAGAGGATCATCACTCCAAACACAAGGTTGACTATGAACCACCGGGTCGCACCTAATAACATGAGATCAGGATCTTGTATCGAGAGGATCACCGTATATTCACTTGAGACCTTGTATCGAGAGGGTCTTCTGAAAAAATGTGAGTTCGAGATCTTGTATGGAGAGGATCACGAATATTCACTGGAGATATTGATCTTGTATCGAGAGGATTGTCACTCCAAACATAAGGTTGACCTTGAACCTGCGGGCCACCTAATAACATGGGACTGGGATCTTGTATCGAGAGGATCACCGTATCTTCATTTGAGACCTTGTATTGAGAGGGTCTTGAATTATCTTAAACTACTGAGACCTTGTCCTTTTCAGAGACGAGAGGGTCGTTAATGATCTAGAACTTTTAAGACTTTGTCGTTTTCAAGACGAGAAGGTCGTGAATTATCTAAAACTGCTGAGACCTTGTCCTTTTCAGAGACGAGAGGGTCGTGGATTATCTGAAACTGCTAAGACCTTGTCCTTTTCAGAGACGAGAAGATCATTGCTCAAAATTATTCTTTAGAGAAAGTGAGTTTGATATGTTTTTATGGAAATTCTTATCTGTTAATATGCATGAATGCATGTATGAAATTTGATCTTTTTTCTGAATGAAAATGCATGACAATTGATTTTGTTCTTTGGAAGAATGCATATATGAATGCATGATATTTTGAGTAAATACATATACTGATGCTTGATTGAATAAATACCTGAAAATTTGAGGAATTTTTCCTCTGAATGTATGCATGAGTAGATTGTTCAAATGTATACATGTGTGGATGTAATGTAAATCTGTAAAATGCATATATTGATACATGAATGTATGTAATATTTTTTCATTTTTGTTTGAATTGAAATGTAGGTGATTCTATATTTTTTTTTTTTTGAGAACGCATGTACAAATATGTCAAAGTATATGAGAATGTATATATGAATGCATGTGAGATCGAGACCTTATCTATGCTGAGAGGGTCACGAACCACCTTTTTTGAAAAGAAAGGTGAGAACGAGACCTTAGCCATGCTGAGAGAATCATGAACCATTTTTTTGAAAAGATAATGCGAGAATGTGACCTTGGTCATGCCGAGAGGGTCACGAACTGCTTTTTGAAAAGATGAATGAAACTTTGAGTTTCTTCTACATGAAAACTTTGAAAATGCATATATGAAAATTTTTAGATTGCATGAATGCGTTAAATTTTTGAGTCTGCATATATTGATGCATGAAATTATTGGAGAGAATGCACTTATGAATGCATGAAAATTTTGAATTTGCATATATTGATGCATGAAATTATTTATTTATTTATTTTATTTGAGTGCATGGATGAATGCATGCAACCTTTTTTTTCTTTCAGTTTTACTTTTTGTTTGAATGAAAATGCATGTATGAATGCGTGAGATTTTGTTTTTCATTTTTGAACGAAAATGAGATTTTATTATTTTTTTTAATGTATGTAAAAAATATGTATCAGACTCTATGAAATGCATGTAAGAATGCATGAGACTTTATTTTGATCAATTTTTTATGAGAATGCATGTATAGATGCATGAGACTTTATTTGATCATTTTTTAATGAGATTTTATTTTTTTGCAATGTTGACACTTTTAGAAAGAAATGCATAGGCGCAATGAGGGTGCACGGATGTATGCGTGAGACTTTTGTTTGATCAATTTTTGTCCCTTTTCAAATGCATGTATGTCATGAGAGTGCATAAATGAATGCACAAAACTCTATTTTGTCATTTTCGTTCAATTTTTAATTTTTGGTTGAGAATGCATGTGTAAATGTATAAGACTATATGAAAATGCATGCATGAATGCATGAGAGTTTATTTTTTCCATTTTTGAACAATAATGCATGAATGATTTCACGAGACTCTATTTCTTCTATGGATGAGAATGCATGTACAAATACATTAGAGTATATGAAATGCATAAGGATGCATGAGACTTTTGAATGCCATGAGTGTACACGAGACTTTATTTTTTTTATTTTTTGCAATGTTGATATCAAAGAATGTTTATGCTAAAGATGGTGTATGAATGTATGTATGAGACTCTTTTTTCATTTTTTTCGTAATTCTCTTTGTCATTGTTGAATTCAATTGAAATTTGTTCTTGAAAATGATGAATGTTGCAAATCCTGAAGTTATTGTTAAAATTGGAGCTTTATTGACTTTTTTCTTTAAAACATTTTTAATGCACGTGCATGAATCCATCGGTGGATGAAATATGTGGGATGGAAGGTTGAAAAGGTTTGAAAGGAAAGCTTGTGTTAACACCTAATTTTGTCCGGATTTATTTATCAAAATATTAATAATAAAAAGTTTCTCTTTTAATTAGAATTTTGGATTTTTGTTCTTATGTTCTTTCATTTTCTGCTCAGCAGAAAAAGACCCGTTGGAAGGTTGACTTGGGCAGGTGTTTGAAGGGACAAAGCCATTTTGTTGAGAACAAGTAAAGTTTGGCAGCGACAGGAAGGTTGGCAGGGGACAATTGTTAGGATGGGGAAATTTTTATTGTAGGAGGTGGCTTTGTTGAGGGCAACGTTACATGGAAGCATCACAGGTAGTAGCATGAACAAGGTTTGGAGCGTTAAGGGCATAGCTGGCAAAGAGAGGATCCTGCCTAAATTTAGGCAAAAAAAAAGGAAAGAGGATCCTCCAATTTCGAATCTCCCCTTTTCGTTATTTTTCAATTTTAATTTTAATATTTTTTTTGTAAAATAAAATTATATACATGGAAAAGAAAAATATTTTGTTTGATTATTATTTTTTGATAAAGAAAGTAAAACTAGCAAAATGATAAGAATAATTTTTTTTTTAATTTTTTACTATTTCATCTTTCCCAAAATAAGAAAGAAGTAAAAGAGAAATTAAACTACATCATTAATTATTTTTACATGACTCACCATCATCGCTCACTGCACTTCCTGAATTCCGATGAGTAGCTCCTCTATTTCCAAGTCGTCGCACCCCTAAGGCATTCGCCTTCACGTGAAGCCCCTTTTACCAGCGTCGCTGCAGAGCGGAAAAGCCCCGCCATCTTTGTAACCAGCCCCCACAACCTCCAATCTCGTTACCCACTTCACCATCAAGTCACCCATCAAAACCATAGCCCCACGTCCTCCATCCCAGCTCTCTCGCCGCGAGCTAGCCCACCGAAAGCGACACCGCTTCTCTCAATCTTAGCCACCGCCAAAACGCGAGCCGAGCCACCTCCAAACTCGATCATAATCACTGCCAAGTAACCATTTATGTTTGCGCCGCTGCCCCTCTCCGTTCTCCAAAGCCGTTATTTGTCGCTATGCCTCTTTCTTGTCCGAGGCCCTTTTGCTCGCCCTGCCACCTCACGTTCCCATAACACCAACCTTCCTCCACCATCGCTTGAGAACACGGATGCCGCCATCGTTATTATCACATCGCTATCGAAGATTTTCTCGCTATTTGAGAAGCCTCTTGTGCCTCTTAGGTTAACTCACTGAAAATTTTCTTAATCTCGTTTTCCCTTTTGAAACTGTGCACCAGCAGCCACGTTCATTTCCTATCTCATAACTTAATTTGATTAGCGTAATAATAAAAAAAATAGAAAAAATTTAAAAGCTTTGGGCTTGACATTTTGACTAAAGGAACAAAAATTAGCGAGTTGAGATATTGAAGTGGGCATTTGAATTAAGCAGTGGTCATGGCATTGTGTGATTGGGCAAAATATTTTGATTGTTGGCACCTAATATTGCACAGGCGGTGGAAGGGTATGTGCACGTTGGGTTCTTTTCTTAAAAAGTTAGGTTCAATGTATTTAAAGTATCCATACATCTCACTTTTTCATAGTTTTTTATATAATAAAAAAGAAAGGGAACTTGGATTTTGGTACTTTTTCCTCGTAACATCATTGTATTATGGGACCCACGTGCTTTATAGACACCTAATATTTCTATCAAAACAGCCAGAAAAGTTTCCAAACAGATATATAACATGTCGCCTACCCTAAGATTCAATATTCCAGCAATAACAAAATAACAATCATATATACAAAAAAGAAAGGAAAAGACCAACATTTTGAAAAGACTACTCACACACCTTCTAAAGGTTCACGGACATGGAGAATAAACTTTATAAAGTTGGCTAGTTGGTTGTCTCTCATGACCTGGTTTCTGGGAAGTGCAGAAACTAGTTTGGGGCACTACTTTCAGGGTGATTTTGGGTGACCAAATGATCTCATAAATGTATCGACCCTAGACCAATGTAAAGAGGGTAAAAAGATCTTTCTAATGATAGCTCATACGCCTCCTAAAGCTTTAAGAACACGGAGAACGAACCTCCCAAAATAAGCCTCAAGACCACGTTTACGATTTTATGTGGTGCCCAGAAAATATTCTAAGTTACCCATGCTGGACCAGCATCTTGACACTCATTTTTAAGGGATCTAGAGGTTTCATAAATGGGGTTGTGGCATACCACTAGAAAGAGGGTAAACCCAACTTTCCAATTCAACCCCCAGCTTCTCCTAAAGGTTCCTAGATCTCCTTAAATATGCTCTCAAAGTTGGCATAGGTCACTAAAATTTTGGTAGCTAATCTTACATACCAATTATCTTGACTTAATTAGTCACTAAATTCAATCATTACTTCTATTTTGTAGTTATTTAGCAACCAAAATTTGATTTGGTGACTATTTTGATCACAATTAGCAGCCATTTCATTTGGTAGCAAAAAATTAGTCTCTAAATAGCTTTTCTCTTGTAGTGACTTCTACTGTAAAGGTGTGGTTCATTTTGTATCAAATCATTTTTCAAACCGTTTTTCAAATCGTAAACTACCTGATAATTGTAATCAAAATTTGTTTATAGCCTTTAAGAGATTATTGATGCTTCAGCTAGCAATAACAGGACATATTTTCTTGATACCCTAAACTCAAGTGTATTAATAATGATATGCTACAAAATCTAGTTAAGAAAAAGCAATTCAAACATCTATAAATAAAGTCTAGTCATAGATGACCTGGGAAGGGATTTTAAACCTGTGATTTTGTATGCTAGTAAAATAGTAATAATAAATTAACACCACACTGCAATCTTGGATTTTCAAGAATAGACTATGCAACCTTAACTCGTTTTTTTTTATCTCCAAATCGTCTTTGTGCATGTTTAGTTCAATGTTTTAAGGCTTTTGGGCCTAAGTCAAACATAAATCTGTAGCTTCTACATCATTTATTTGTATGCCCTTTTTGTTATGCAGAATTAGTGTTATGCCTATTTTGGAATGTCCTAGTTGTTACTACAATTTGGTTAAGGGTGAAAGTGAGTTTAGGTATGTTGAACATTTACTTATGTTATTATATATAGCTCAAGTTCATAACTCAAATATTTTGCTTATATATATATATATATATATATATATATATATATATATATATATATATATATATATATATATATATTATCAGTGGTAATGTAATGTTTATAAATGTAGTTGACCTTACCTAGTGAGATAAGGCTTCTCTAGTTGTTATTGTATTATAGTCCAGTCATTCTTTTATTGCCTCAGGGCAGCTAGTTTTCTAACTGTCCATGTGATTTTTGACTGAATTTATTTATAAATGATACAAACTAAATTTATTTACTTCAAAGTTACAATACAGTTTATTTATTTGGCTTTTGCGATGTTACAATTAATTTTAATTTAACCCTTTCTCACCGTAAATAAATTTACCCCAAGTGACCTGAATTTGATGTTTAGAGCAGAGAAGCAAGTTATCTTTCTTGCTAGGAAAACAATTAAATGTGTTCGTTTATCACTCCTTTTTCATACTTTTGTTAAGATGCCAAGATAAAAAGTAAGTCAGTGGCCTACCTCGCTTGGGATGTTGTTTTGATGTTGAATGAATTTTAATTTTAAGTTACACATTTTTATTTTTCTATTTTAACTTACATCGTAGCGCTGAATTTCAAGTTTCAACTATCACAGGCATGTAATCTTATTGTGATAATCTCTAATATTTTTGTAATGAAAGAGTAGCATTCCAAATATTATCACACCATGCACCAATCATCAATTATTCTCTACAATTTCAAAATAAGAAAGTGTTTTGGTGGTAAAATCCTTTATCCTTTATAAAGATAGAACAATGATGAGAAACACTTGAGCCATTACGGTGGAAAGAGAAGAAGAGACACAATGAGAATAGGTATTGTGATGTGAATTACAAATGGCAATCACTAATAGACACAAACACTCTCTCTGATAAATATGAAAAGCCATCATTATCACTGTTTATATTTTGATTCACTATATATTCCTAGTGTTTCTCTTGCCTCTAAAAAGCTTTGTCAAATTTGGTATTACCTTCTTTCTCTTCTTAATAGTAAAAGGAGTTACAAATCGAACTGTGGGTTAATCATTCATCTAAAACTTTGCTCTTCTTGCATGTGTAATAATATCATTGAGTTTGATGCTCTAGGTCATACGAATCATGGTTGCTCTATAAATTTAAATAGTACTAATAGGGCTTGATGGCATCCCTAGTGGTCAAAACACTTCCACAAAACTTTTCCCTTATGAAAGAAAAATAAAGCATGAGATTATTATAGAATAGGAAAATATTTAGTCATCTTGGTTTGTGATGTGAGGGGCTACATGGTTTGGGACACTGTTTTGAAATGTGTAGATAGAAAATCTTATTTCATGGCTTAAAGATTAAGATAGTTGGCCAATGAAGTAATAACAATTAGGTGGAATTAGTATGTACAACTCACTGACATGTTAGATGGTACAAACTTATGACCTGATAAGATAATATCATGCTTAGATAATGTTAGGATAATTTAATGTTTAGGGCAACTTGTAAGAATTTATTTTGTTACATGTTGCATTCTCTCCCTAAGGGTTTGTTTGGATTGGGGAGTGGATTTGAGGAAGTGGATTTGAGATGAAAGTGTATGAAAAGTTTGGTTGTTTGGATTAAGGGAAAGATGGTGAGAGAAGAATTGAGAGTTTATAAAAGTTTGTGAGTGATGTGATAGGTGTAGTTGATAAAATATTTTTTTTAGTAGATAAAATTATAGTTAAAATTAATTTAAAATTAGATATAATTAATTTATTAGTTGTACTTAATAAATTATTATTATTTTAATTATAAAATTTATGAAAATGTCAATTATTATTTTTAATTTTTAATATTAATATTATTAATAATTTTATCATTTTTTATAATTATTTTTTAAATTTTATTGAATTTATTTATTATTTAACATAAAATATATATTAACAAAATATTAAATTCATTTTATTGTCTTAATATATTATTTATTATAAATTTAATTAATATATATATATTTTATATGATTTATTATTTTAAAATAAAATAAATGTTTTTTTATGTTTTATTTAATTATAATATATTAAATATATTATTATATATAATAAAAGTAAACTTTCTTCGCATGTAAGTGAAGAAACTTTTCGTTTTTCATGCTTTATTTTTTTTTTCCCCACTTTTAGTGCAAATTGGCGCTTCGCGACTTTCTGTCGTTTGAAGCAAACATAACCTAATTGATACAACTATTTTGTGTTACATTGCAGGAAAGGAAGAAGTACGTGGTTTAATGAGAAAAAGAAAAAGCTACATTATTAAAACAAATTAAACTATTGTTTCAAAGTTGAAATTTCCTATTAATATTGTGTTGCCATGGGATGCAATAGTTTATCATTTTCTATTTTAACTTTGAACTTTTTTTTTGTATGGTACTTGTTAACACTGTGTTGTCATGGGATGAAATGGTGTATTATTTTGATATAATGATTCATTTTTTCACATGGTTATATATGAAAATTTAAATATTTTTTATTTCTTCTGTCAAATTAAAAAATAATTTTAGTTACTTTTCTATTCTAAATTATTTTAACAAGAAAAAATATGATATCACAATTCAATAATTGAAAAGTATAATATTATCATTATTTAGAGACCAATATAGTGACCACCTTTTGGTATTTATATCTCAATAAAATTAGTCACTAAATTGGTTTTAATGAAATTGGTCACTAAATTGATTTTAATAAAATTTGTCACTAAATTGGTTTCAATGAAATTGGTCACTAAATTGATTTCAATGAAATTGGTCACTAAATTGATTTCAATGAAATTGGTCATTAAATTGATTTCAATAAAATTGGTCACTAAATTGATTTCAGTGAAAATGGCTAGTAAATTGGTTTCAATGAAATTGGCTTTTAATTATGATAACTAATTTGGTTTCTAAATCAGGATCTAAATTAGTTTATAAAATTAGTTATCAAAGTTTTAGTCACTTATTATTATTGAACTCCAAATTAGTCTTTAATCAAATTAGTAACTAATTTTATCATTTTAGAGACTAATAAATTAATTTGTTTTCTTGTAATGAAAAACAAAATGTATGTAACATCAACTTTTCCTTAATAGAGGTAAATAGCATCACCTCTTTTAACAAAAGGAAGTACAAGATCAAATAAAGTTTGATTAAAAAAAAAGTAATTGAGCCAACATTGATCCAATATGATAACTAGCAAAAAGAAAAAAGAAGTTAAGAAATATATTCCAGTTTATTTCATAATATTTTTTAATTAATTTGGATATTTTAATTACAAAATATAAATAAATACACAATTTTTAGTAAAAGAAAAAAATTTAATATTTAAAATTTGTATCAATATAAGAAAGAACGTATGAAATAATATCAATAAAAATTATCAATAAATTAATGATAAAAAGATAAAAATTTGGTGTTTAAAACTTTCATTTGTTTTAATCAATCCACCACCATTTTCCCCAATTCGGTAGATCTGTCAAATCAAATTATAGGTTTTTAATAATGGGTTTTTCTTCACATGTTCTCAACGAGGTATTGTTCTCATATATCATATATCTTTATATTAATCAGATGCCCATTTTTAGTCAACCTATGAACTATATATGCCCATGTAATATATATTGTACTATATTAATAGCTTGGCCATTTAGTTATATTTTACATAGCCTATGTAAGAATGATTAATTGCTGGTAGATTGCGTTTTATTAGCTTATGTAATAATTAATCGATGTGTTAATTAGTCTATGTGCTATAGTAGTTAGTTGTTAGCTGATTCTATCTTATTAGCCAATGTGTTACATAGTCCATGTATTATAGTGTTTGCTTGTTGGTGGATTGTGCCTAATTAGTATATGTGCTAACTAATTTGTGATACATAACTTATGTGTTATAATAATGGTTTGTTAGCTAATCGTATCTTCTTTGCCTAAGTTAGCTTATATGTTCATCTTATTTAGAGTGTGCTCATCGTATTGAGCATGTGTTATTATATTTACTACTTAACCTATGCACTATTACGAAGTTTTAGGAAATTAACAAGTTCAATATTGTATCTAACATGTGCGACCTTATTCGTTATTAACTTTTATTACCACGTTTTAAGCAGTCAACAAGTGTATTATCATATTTAGCATGTGTTATCTTATTTGGTTATGCAATATTATCCTACATATTCATAACACATTTATAAGGATTTTAGTACTTAACAAGTTCGGAAGTTTGGTCATGCATGTTGTGAACAACATATTTAGACGTAACGAATAAACATAAATATCGTCACAAGCTAGGATTTCAACCATGGCTAAAGTTGTAGCCACTTAAAGGAGTTTTCATTGGGTGCAGTGGCAGCTCAAAATTTTAGAAAGTCTACAGCGAATAAAAAAATGAGACTTTATTTTAAATTAATAAAATAATTAAAATTATAATATTTTTGTCTAAAATTTATTTTTCGAACTGATACAAAATTATCATATTAATTTTATTTAAAAAATAATTTTCAATAGACAATAAAGCTAATCTTTTTAATCTTTGTTGAGACATTGTTGATCTAAATAAGATTTTATTAGTTTAAGTTTTGAAAAACTCTGTTTAGTTGGAGCAATTGATACTGGAATTGTTAACATTTTCTATATATGCATTTGAAAAATAGTTTATTCTTTTTATATAATTAAGAATGTCAATTGGTTTACCATTTTCCTATCCTATAATCTCTATTTAATTCTGAAAATAAATATAAGTCATCAAGATTCAATAAATTATCATATTTCAAACACTTTCATTCAAAGAAGACTCGCCTGTATTTTCTAATTCATTTTTTTGTTTATTTTTATAAATTTATCTATAGCCCCTTTTTGTGATTCAACAAAAAGTTTAACTCTTTTTTTTTTAAATAACCTGATTCAAATTTTCTAGTTGTCAAATTTGTATATTTTTATATAAAATTAAAAATTATAATATATATCACACTGAATATAACTTATAAGTATATAAAATAAATCTAAGTTAAAAAGATAACACCTGATTGTCATGACAATAAACTTGATCGTAGAGTCTCAAGTCTCCTATTATGATATTATCATGTCCTTTGGTATGTCTTTAAATATAATCTGTAACTTCTATATTCTCTTTCTTGAATCTGCACAAATTATTTTAAGATTAATTAAATAATAATAAAAAATAAAAAAAATAGGATCAATTGATCAATCTCATATTATTTTTACCTAATATTGATGCACTCAAAAGGAGCCAAAGTGAACACACACTCTTCCTCAATAAATCTACTCCTCAAAGTCTCAAAGTAAACATACGAGCAATAAATGCACAGTATAAAATGATGAAATATGAAATGAAAGAATTTTGAAATTGAAAACAAGTTGAAATAATATTATCGAAGGAACAAAGAGAAAGAGGAAGAAACCAAATAAGTGAAGAAAGAAGGAGAGAAGTGGAAGAGTCAAACAATGATATGACATATAAAGAGATTATATCAATCCGTTGGAATACATAATAGGGAACGGATAAATTAGAAAGTTTTGAGAAAGATTCCTTGACTGTTGAATTTTATTTTTAAATATTATTCATTTATTATAAGAAAGTTGCAAGAATATTATTTATTAAATAGTATTTATAGTAACAATATAAATTTAAAGTCATTAAATAATATTTATAGTACCAATGTAAACTTAAAGTCAGTTAAAATATTTAAATTTTTAATAAAAATTTTGTTATTATAATCTTAAAATTAAATATTTTTTATTTTATAATAATATGTGAGTATTAAATTTTTTTGAGATCTTTGAGGCCTTGAGGTCTAAAGCATATTAAATATTTTTTAGACCTTTCTCACCTTAAGGCCTAAAGCATATTAAATTTTTTGAGGCCTTTGTGGCCTTGAGGCCTAAAGCATATTAAATTTTTTTGAGGCTTTTGAAGCCTTGAGGCCTAAAGTTGTTGCTTTGCCTACTTGGGCCTTGAGCCACCCCTGATTGGGTGTATTTTTCTTTCTAGGTTGATAGGCTCATTTTCTTGGTCAAGGATCATCATGTTGAGAAAAGTGAGAGAAAAAAAAATATCAGAAAAATCAAACAAGAATGAGAGAATCAAACTCACACAAGGAAATGACACCAGATCCTCACGATACAGGGATCAGTCTGAGCCGATCACCGCCACAAACTACCAACTTTGATACCACTTGCTGAAAAATCAAAAAGAGAAAATATCGAAAAAATCAAACAAGAATGAGACATGAGTCAAAGCCAAAAAAAATTGACACCACCTTTAACCCAAAACCTTAAGGCATTAAGTTTGTGAGTTTTCTTTTTTATATGTTGCTCAACTTTTTCATTTTTATTCAGTGTGAGACTTAGACTCATATTTGGATATATTATTAATTTATCTTTTCCATTTCAACTTTAACCCAATTGTGACTGTATATTCCGATGCAGTGGTTATTCATGTACTTGAACGGGAACATTTATCGTTCAGACCTTTCCTCCTTTCTCATTTCCCTTTTCCATCTCTGCTTTCTACGATTCATCTCCTTCTTTGACAATGCCATTTTGTTTTTCTACGAAATCAATAGTAAGTTATATATCTAATTTCCATTCATGTCATGGAAGAATAAACAACTTTAGCTAAAATAATATCTATCTATATACTTTTAGATCTACAGGTTGGATTCTAATTTTTATAGCGTCACTTTGTCAAAAATAGCATTTAGCTGTTCAAGTTTGTGATAGTGAGTGGTTTCATTTTTTTTCTTCTAATTCTTGTAGTTGTTTACCAAGTTGGTTGTGGGACTCGGGTTCAATAAAAGGGAAAGCCCTCTAAAGAAGGATTTTTTGGGTGCGCAGACTTTTAAAATCTTTCCCATAAACTAGTTGTAGGATGAATAGAATAAAGTCAACAATCCTAGACAACTGATCCTACTAATTGAGGCCCAGAAGGTTCTTTTAAAGGCCTTAAACTCAAAAACGTTAGCAATTGATGCTATACCGAACACAACATATGGAAAGCGACAAATGCCCTACTATTAAAATGTAGTTGGGTTGGATTAACATTCAAAATTCTTAATTCTTTTTTGTTTTCAAATAGATCTAAGTGCAGACGTAATCCCAACTTTATAAAGAAGGTATTGTAAAAAGGAAAAAAAAAAAGAAAAAGAAAGTGGTTCATCTACTTCACAAGTCTCCACAACTACTTCTATTTCTGATTCCTTGTCCGGCTAAAGTATTTTCATCTCTAATCCTCTTTAGATGTTTTACTATGGTGTATCCCAAAGTCTCGTAGAATATCATTCTTAGCCTAGGATATAACACATGATTATCTATTTTTCTTGCCACATCTTACACTTTCCGTTTTCTTACCTAAGCAAATCCACAAGCAACCCAATAAATCCCCATAAACGCTCAACAACAAAACTTATACATTTAAGACAAAAACCCATAAATTCAACAAGCTCACACATCAAAACCCAAAAATTCAATGCTGTCAAACAACAGCAGACACATAACATAAACCTAAATATTCGGCAAGAAATTTGCATACTTTAATGATGGTAGTTTTTTT
>Ga0209700_105890_pt1 | contig 19917 bp, 11 predicted proteins | sample SiratroredBW_FD_187528 | JGI IMG/M metagenome (GOLD analysis project Ga0209700, IMG submission 187528) | Root nodule microbial communities of legume samples collected from California, USA - Siratro red BW (SPAdes) (version 2) | ecosystem: Host-associated > Plants > Roots > Nodule | place: USA...
CCATCAAGTATCATCATCATAAATAATACAACGTGTAGGAACGTTATTGATGAGTTAGATTGATTTTGATATAATTTAATATCCAATTAAATGAAAATAATTATCTTTTTAAGTAATTGTATTTTATCTTAGTTGTGTTAATTTGGATAGGATAATTAAGCTAACTAAATAAAAGAATGATATATTCTAAAATTTTGAAATAAATAAAAAATAAAGTAATAAATGAAATACCAATTTTACTTTGATTATGAAAGAAAAGCACACCTAAGATTTGTTGTGATTGTGTTCTTTTTGTGTAATGATACACCCATAACATGTTAATAAAATTTGAATAGTTATTATTTTACTGTCAATACTATATATTAGATCGAGTTGAATTTAACAAATTTTAAAACTTATAAACTTGACATCCTAAACCCTCAACTTGTAAACTTGACACTCTACACAATTATAATTAGATTAGTTAAAAAAAACTAAAACAACTTAATTAACAAACCAATTTCGAAAGCGTTGAATATACATAATTAAGTCTAGTTATTTTTCTAAAATAGTCTAGTATTACTTAAACCTATCATAAGTCCATGTCAAATAATCTCATCTATTTCTGTTCATATCTCTAATTATTAAAAGAGTAGAAACCAAGCCTTTAAAAGAATGTTTGATTGAGAAAGAACATGAAAGGTGAAAAAAAAGGAAAGAACGATAATTATTCAGGAAATAGGATGTGCAAGAAAAAGAAAATGGGCTGAAAAAACTTTCTTCTCTAACAGAAAAACATGGAAAGTGTTAATCATAGAAATAATTGATTAGATTACTAAAAAAATGTGGTTGAGAGTTGTTTTAAAGTGACTCTATCATAATATAATTAGATATAATTAAATATGGATTGATGACAAACCAACATATATCACATGGATATTATTTTGAAATTGCTTTAATTTTGATAAAAAAAGTTCTTACAACAATAATTACATATTGTATAGATAATATTTGATTTTCTAAATTAGATATAGAAATAGAATAATAAACATGTATATATTTATTAAGTCTGTTCTCCAACTCATTTTAACATTCATTTCCGTTTTCATATCTATGTTTTAAATTATTAAAATATTTATAATTTATTAGGTAACTTAAAATTTGTAATGAAATAATGTTTTGGAAATTGATTATTTTCCCTTGTGTTGTGGAAGCTAAGAGGAAGCGACAAATAGATAGATTGAAAGAATAGAAACAGGTGCACGTGGATAGGACCTGCCACACGTGTACTCAATCATCATGCGGATTTTTCACCCTCTTTCCTTCCCTTGTGTTGTGCGATGAGAATAATACATTAATAAAGTTGTAAAGAAAAGAACTACAAAACAAATCAGCATTCATGTCTGATTCTGACCTCTGAAGACAACTGAGTCTAGCTCCTACTGCTACCCTTCTAGGTCTGCACAAGCAACCTCTATTATTTTCTTTTTTTTCTTTTTCTTTTTTCTCAAATTGCTAACTCAGTTTTTTCAGAATCTCTAGGAGAAAAAAAGTTTGAATTCAAAATAATTGTGTAAGATTTTTTTTGTCATTATTTATACTTCTTCTTCTGTAATTGCTATTTTACTTTATTTTATAGAAATTACTATTAAAGAATGACAATCCTTTAGTAGACTTAGAAATGATGAAGTAATACTGAATCATTGGAAGATGTTCTACATATATGAAATTGTGTTCAATAAATCATGTTGGGATTTCACACATGAATTTGAAAAAAATTAACTTCTAAATAATATTTCTACTCCTTAATTCTATCAAATTGAATATTGATGAAATATGAATAAGTCATATCTATAAGTTATAAAAAAATAATTAGGATGATTGAATGTTTTATTTTTACAAATTTTATTGTTATATGAACATTTTGTTTGTAGAGCTAGAAGTTGTAAGAATATGTTTTTGTCAGTGTTTAATCTTTGAGTATTATTAAGTGTAGTAAGACAATTTCTTCTTAAATTTAATTAATGTTTTCTAAATTTGAGATAACTTACTTTATTCGTATCTTTATAACAAAATTAGTTGTAATATTCATAATATATTAGTATGGATAAATAGTTATCATTAAATTTCACATAAATGGAAAATCACCTTAAAAAATATGTTAAATGGGTCAAACATCATAAAAAAATATAGTCTAAATTGAACTAGATTACTTTAATATGATCAATCTAATTATTTAGCTTGTAATTAAAACGAGTTTAGTTCACCAATTTATTTTATAAAATAATAATTATATTTAGAAAAATTAAAAGATATAGAGTTTTTAGAAAACGCATATGTATTATAATTGATATTTATTTATATATCAAATTGTAAGACTTATAATATTTTAATAATAAATTTTAAAATTAACAGGAAATAAAATTTATAATTAAATGTTGAATATTAAGTTCTTAGATTATTTAATTTTAGAAAATTTTGACCGTGAAACTTATAGTAGATTAAGATTTTGAGTAGTGAAAGTTATATTCAACCAATCAAATTATAGTTATGGTGAGTAGAATAAACTTTGTTTTCGTTTTACTTTTTTTTTTCTTATTCTCTTTTGAATGAATAGTTTGAAAACTGATGTTATTAGTTTGAGATTGAGTTTCTTGAAGTTTACCTAAATTGTTTGAATTGTTTAAAGAAATTCTTAATAGATTATTATTGTTGGAAAAATTTGAAGAAGAGAATCTCACAAAAATGAGACAGGAGTCCAACTCATATAAGAAAATAATGTCACATTCAACTAAAATCCTTAAGATATTAGGTTTTATAGATTTTTTTTATATGTTACTTAACTTTTTCATTTATACTCAATGTAAAACTTAAACTCATATTTAGATACTTAATAATTATTATATTTAACCCGCTTCAATCCAAATAAAAAGAATTAATATTATATTTATATAATGTATTGATTGTTAAATGTGTATTTGGTTGTGATCGTATAAAAAATGTATATGAAAGTTGTTGTATACACATTGTCTTAGGATCATTAGATTACAAAATAGACTAACTATGATTAAAAAATATAGAAAATTTTATTGATGTGAAAAATGATGAAAAAATTTATAGTGATGTTGTATAGGTTTGTTATCAGGGTTAATGTTACTTAAATATTGTGTTTAGGCTTAATTATTATTCTTTCCGATGTTGGCTTAATTATATTAGGCTAGTTGCTGATAAAAAATAATATTAGGCTAGTTTCATTTTTGTATATCTTCTTTTCTTACATTATAAAATTATGTAATCTAACTCTTTTTAATCATTAATTAATTTTTTTATAATAGATTGAAACAAGAAGATTATATATCAAGCGTAGTGAGTTAATACGTAAATTCAATTGCATGAACTACTAAACTAAATTAATCAATCACCATAAATTTTTTATATTAAAATATTTTTCTTACAAAGGTTTAAATTTGATTAAAAAATTTGCAAATTAAAATAACTAATGTATTTAAACAAATCAGTAAATACTCCTATTTTGGAATGAGTTGGGCCAATAGATGAAAGTAAACGAAGAAAACATGCCAATATCCACGTGTGCAGACACGTATTAGATTTGGTGACATAATTACGGTAGTTAAAAGAGAACCAGAGAAAGAAAGAAGATTGGAACATTTCAGATATCTTCATTGGAACATTTCAGATATCTTCATTGGAACCTTTGGATAATAATATCCCATTTTATGTTTTAAGACATGGTCCCAGATGCATGATTTAACAGTTTCAAGATAACAAGGAAGCAATTAATTAAGATATACTATCTTTTTCGTGTTTTTAATGAATACATGCCAAATGGTGACTACATCAGTTACACATTTTTCAATATTTACCTCCTCTTATATTATTTTCTCTCTAAATGTACTCAAACACACCGTCTAAAAAGAAGGGAACAATGGAAACTATATATGGTTTATCTCAAAATATTTTTTTTCTATTTTTAGTATTTTAGGTTAGAAGTAGTGAAAATAATAAAACCAGATTTCCTATTTTGCACATAAATATTTAAAAACAGGTAATAAAAAAAAAATTTGTACCAAAAATTCAAAACAAAAAAAATTAAAGTAAACTTTTACATAAGATAATTTTTATGCTGTCATGTTCAAAAAATAAAACTAAAAGAAAACAAGGTTTTATTTTATATATGAAATAAAAAGTAAGAAATATTTAAAAAAAATAGACCCCATAAACTAGAAAAGATATATGCTTTAGTCAAGGTCGCATGAGGGCCTAATTAAGTGCTAGCTACTTTATTTATTTATTTTTATTTATTCATTTAACACAATACATCTTTACTAAATGAATGTACTTTTCTGGCTGAATCAGGGCTTTCTCAATTGAGTGTTAAAGGTTAATCAGATACTGAAATCTACGTAAGGGTTTACCTCTTTTCTATTTTATTTTTTTTTCATACATTGATCAAATATACCACATATTTAAAAAGAAAGCTTATCTATACTATGTTGGTAAAACCCGTGAATTTAAAACAAAAAAGAGGTAAAATTCTGTGGATAAAAGAAATAGTTTTATATATTTACAGAGATAAGATTGGGTAGGAAAGTGAGGATTGTTTGGGGTCATATGATGAGTTCATATAAAAAAGAGTCTGTAATAGTGAAAAAGTGAAATGAAGCTATGCACCACATAATCAGAAAAGATTGATGTCATGAGTGATTCATTGGTGGAAAGAAAACTGAATGAGATGGTTCATGAATGATCACGTCGAAACAAAAATACAAACAATCGTGCACATTTTTGGAGCAAAAGAAGATAACAAAAGTTGATGATTATAGTACACCTATCGGAGGAAAAACGAAGAGCTCAAAAAAATTGAAATTTGTTGACAGTCACTGGTCGATAGAATCAGCCAAAAACAGAGCCGTGATCAAAATGGTATGCATTGGCTTTATTCAGACAAAGTGATCAATAAATGTTCCTCACCAATCCCATTATGGTGTGGTGAAACTTTGAGATATATTATAATATAATAATATAACATAACATGTAGTAGAAGAAGTACTAGTATCATGGACAAGCTATCCACGATTGAGATAGCTCAAAATGTGGAGCCAAACATCATGAAGAACTACATGACAACCTCACGAGAATTGACCAAAACAGAAAAAAAGTGATAAACCTCCCAAAAATGGCTTAAGGGACTATAGTAAATATGTGACTCTTTCTTACCTCTAACTTAGACCCACAATTGCTCCTTCAATTACATAACCTCATTCACCACTTCACATGTCACATGTGTAAGTGTCCATAATATGCAAACTTTTCAGACAAAAAGTCACACTCAATAGAGAAAAAAACTTTTCCTTACTCTATATTAAAGAAATGGTTTACATTATAGCTTCTCTCCCTTATGTTTGAGGAAGAAATTACATTCTCCCAAAAGGGCGATTATTGAGATAAAAGTAGTGTGAGTGGAGAAGGAAATTAGGAATGAAAAGGGACAGAAAAAAGCACAAGAAAACAGAAGAGAGACCCTCGTGCAAACTAGTTGTCTCAGTGTACATCACAAACTTTTGGGACCAAAAAATGCATAGATCAAACTTTGGTTTAAATGAGAAATAAATGAAAAAGGAAAGGGTATAAACTTCATGCATGCGTGTGGGTAGACATTCCTCTATTTCTTTTCTGCAACCATTGGCATGGCCCACCTCTGCCAACCAGTTCATCCAAACCAATTATTTGACACCTTTCTTTCACCACACCATGCTTCTATCTGTTTAACCCATCTCTCTAGTTCAGTTCCCTGAATCTTTTGTGATGCACATTCACTCTTAATCCTATGTACTCTGTTATTTTAAGACCACAAGTAATCTTCTTCTTTTATGATGCAGACATAAAAATAATATTTCTCACTAATCTTGATTCTGAGAGAACTAGAATTAAAATTAAAAAAAAAACACACACACGCGTATATAAAGAACACAATCTTTATATGTAAGGAGAAAATTGACTAGTATTGTACATGAAAGTGTACACTTGAAAAATGATTACAACAATCATGTAGCCAAGTTTGGATGTTTGTGACAATCATAAGGGAAAATTTAGTTTCTGTAGAATCGACAAAAGTTCTTTCTTGCACTATTGAAAGAAGCCAAAACCAATTAAACTGATTTTATGCTTCAAGCTCGAAATAAAAGCAATTATGAAAAAAAGAAACAAATTCTAAGTATAACAGTAGCTTTTTAAATAAATGTTATATTTTAAGAATTAAATTGCATAACTATTAACTAATTTTACATAATTTTTTGACACCATGTACCGAAGTTATACATCTAACTATATAATTGTTAGAAAGGAAAATAGGTTTCATGATGATTGCACACAAAAATCATATGTAATAAGTAGGATTTTTATGTATCAAATAATTATCTTAATATTTATTTATTTATTTTGAATATTACCAACAAATTATTGTTAGTGCAATCAACGTCATATCCATATTCACACACATAGAAAAGTTTAAGTGAATGCACACATTCACAAAGATATAAAGAGAAAATGCACACTCCATGATTAAAAATTATATAAAAAGAAGAAACAAAAATTTAGTGTAAATATATACTTCTTAGCATATTTTTACTCCCATAATACCGCTGTAAAATGGATGATAATTGTTAGTTAGATTCAATGGCACAACAACAAAATCTAGTTTGGAAATTAAAACTTAAAGAATTAAAATAATATAATTACAATATCCTAAAAATAAAATACAATTAAATCAATATTTTTTCATACAAAACACAACTACTTTGAGATTTGACCTCAAGTAATATTATCTAATAATGACAACACCACTGGTAGTTTAAGATTTTGAAAAACATATTAATATAAATAGAAAGTAAAATACTAACTAATTTTCTTATTAGATATCCACTTTGTATCCCTAATTAATGATTATCTAACCATGCTTTGTCTGCCACCCATAGGTTCTGTAATTGCAATTTCATCTCGTGTGGTTTGCCAGTTGCCACTTGTTGCTAGCCTTATTCACCCAAAAGTTGTGTGCAATATCATAATCTAGATATATTAATATGCTTAAGAATATTTGCCCATAAACTTAATTGCTCGTATATTCCTCCCAATCATTCATTTCATAAAAAAAATTTCATATCTTATCTCATCCTTTTCATATAATCTGTACCATAATGTATTTTTAAATATAATATAAATATATACCTATATATTATTTTTCAAATTTCATATTTAATATATACTTATATTACGTCACTAAATAATACAATGTTTATTATATAACTTCTATATAGTATTTCTACATGTAATATAACTAAATAACACAATGTTTATTATATAATCTTTACATACTTCCACTAGCATTTACACACCTATACTTAAGGTATTAATCATTATCACGATATATTCACGAAAAGAAAAAACCCTACTAATTCATGTTATGACATATGTTAAATGATGTCATTATATACTTATACAACAAGTATATTAAGAGGTCATTCGGACAGATATCAATAATAATGATAATAATAATAATTATTATTATTATTGTTAATGAAATAATAATTTTGTATTTAAAGATTAACATTTATTATAATTAGTTGGTATGTCTAGTGATTTAATAACTTTTAACAAAAATCATACATCTATGCTACCTTATATATAACATAATAATTTTATTCATATTTTATTACGTATCATTAATTTATTAATATCTAATTGGATAGTAGAAATCTATATCAATTTCTTTCATTTGATATATTTATTTATATAAGCCAATGTAGGTTAAATAACTTATCAAATTTCGTAATTTAATTTTATTATACATCATTATTGAACATATTGGTTTAATGCATAGAACATATCATTTCAGTTTAATCATATTGTTATGACTATTATTGCAACATGTTTAACATATATATTAACACAATTAACATATTGTTATGAGCTACTCATCCAACTTAAACAGAGACAAACAAAAATTAACACAAACAACAATTTAACATATATTACACACAAAATGCAACATGTTTTTATAATCAAATTAATAATTTTATCAACTAATCAATATATGCATTAAAAATATCTAAATTATAACAAAATATACCAAATGTTTGTTTTAATCCATGTTCAATGGTAACAATCCAAACCAACATCATAATTGAGTAAATCACAATTTTGGTAGACAATTAAAGATCCTAGAAAACAATTTTAAATAAACTCACCTTAGCAAATACTTGTTTATTCTCTAAGAAATAACATGTCTAAGAGAAGAAAAGGATGGAACTATACCAAAGTTTCATAAAAACCTAGAAAACTACATCTAACACATCAAAACTTAAATAAAAAGATGGATTAATTGAAATAACAACTTTCTCAACTGATTGAACATGTAAAATATCAAAATACTTATAAGAAGAGTCAAAAGGACAAAAGACAAAAAGGTCTTCAAAAAAGAAAATAAGGATTTATTCAATATCAAATTCTCATGGGTTAGAAAAAATCTATACTTATTCACCTCTTAAGTTATGGAGTTTAATTGATAAAAAAATAAAAATCCACTTAAAAAAGTTAGAAAAGATATAAAAAAATAAAAAAAAATAATGCTAAACAAAATAATGACTTTCGTAACTAAATAATTAAAATATAATTAAAATCTTTAAAATATAATTTGAAAATTTTCATTTATCATTCTAAACCATTTCTTTTGGATCATTAAATCATCACATACATGGAACCAACATTTCTAACGAAGATTATTCTTTGCACAAACATACGTTATGATAATTTGTGCATGTAAAGTCCACTAGAAATAAAAACTATTAAAATGAAGTAGTTATATTTTTATTATAACATTGAATTTCATTCGTTTGATTGTGAATTGTTTTATGTTAAGTACCATTTGCTAAAAAAAAAAAAAAAAATCCCAACGAAATCACTTTTATATAAAAATTCAATAAATATTATTTATAAATTCAATAAGAATGTTCCAATAACTTTAAATTCAATTCATGGGAAAAAAATCCATTCAAGTCAAAAGTTTTATTTATTTATTTCAAATTAATGTTTAAAAAAACCATGCTTACAAAATATTTATCATCTTCTATGTGCAATACTTCTATCTTAAAGCACCTTCTCAACAATATTAAAACATTCTTTATATTAAAAATTTGAAATTCATATGCATAATTATTTTTACACAGACAATCAATAGAAAATTATTTTATCATCACCTACGATAGTAATAAAAAGAATACCATAACGACAAAATCAATTCTTAGTGTTTATGTAAACAAGTTTAACATTAAAAGTATATATACAAAAAAAAGGATCAAATATTACCTTAATATATTTTAAGGTAAACGTAAATGTCTAAATTTTTCAAAAAGCATTTTAGAAGCCAAGAATCTGAAATACATGAAATATGAAAAGAAAGATTGATTATGGTAATTTGTGGTTAACTCATGGTTTTGATTTGTGATATGAGAGAAGATGTTCATTGTTTGGTGTCAAATCTTTCTACGGATCTGCTCCTGGATCCACACTTTTCTTTTGGTCACCATCCAATCTAACCTTTTATGCCACTTGAAGACATGTCCTCTTCTTCGTGCAAATTTAGTCAAAAAAACAATACCACGATTCACCAAAGAAATCCATATTAACCAGAAAATCACACCTCTTATTGGAATCATGATAGAGCCGTGATCATCTCGTACTTCTACGTAGAATAATATCAATCATCAAAGTCTTCTCAATAACGATAACTTGTTACACAGTTTCACCTCGACTATGTCACACGTGGTTTTACTAGGTAATAAGTTGGTATGCAAACAAGACAAAAAAAAGAAAGAAAGAAAGGCATTACCTTTTAAAATTTGGTTTGTATATTATTTTATTAAAACTAATTTGCGATCAAATTGATTAATGATCAAGTTAAATTTCCTTTCATACTCATCGTTTTTCGATTATGTATGTGTCTTACTATCGTTGGTGATCGTGTAATAATTTTTTATCGTAACGGACTAGATTGATGTGCAAAAGAAAAATATGAAAGAAAAAAAATAAAAAGAGAAAGATGTTTTGCTAGATATATGGACAAATTGAGTGAGTAACTTGACTTGAGTGAGCAGTGTGAGACCGACTTTAGCTGTTAAAATTTTTTTCTTCAAACTTGGATTACGTGAGACTGACTTTAGCTGTTGAAATTTTTTTCTTCAAACTTAGATTATGTGAGACCAACTTTAGTTGTTTGAACTTTTCTCTTCAAGCTCGAATTAAGTAGAAGTATATGCAAGGATAGAACATTTTGATGCTCAAGTTAGAATAGATGCAAGTAAGTGTGTACCGAAACAATAGTCATATTTATGGGGATACTCTCTCTATTTATAAAAAATGTTACAATTATGAACTTAGTTACTGTTTATCAAGATTCAAAATTATCAACATAATTAATAAGATGATTATTTATTAATCACTTGAATTAATACTTGTTTTATACTATTACGTCATTTTAAACTATATCATGACAAAATTAAAAAAACTAAAAAAATAAACATATGATAAATATTGAACACCAAGAATTTGTGCGAAACTATCCTTAGAATCTCCATGGTGTGTATCTTATTCAATTAACATTGATGAGAGAATCATAATTATGAAGAAGGAAACACAAAAAGGAAACAATAAAATTAATAAAAGAAGAAGTGTTTCTTTCTACTGATACATGGTTGGCCTTCGATCCAGTACCATGGTTTCCTTAACAAGCAATACTTATTGACTGTGATTGAAGTGTTTTGCAGAGTGAATAGTATTGAAAATATTTTACAAATAATACTAAGGAGAAACATATAAAAAAAATAATACTAAGAAGAAAGTGACAGTTTTTATAATAGGATGGCATGGCATTATTCATCTCATCTTCATCGAATGACTTTGATTGGCCACCATCTTTTGTACGGTTAATGTCCAAGGTTCAGTCGGTGTACAGGGATGAAACCTATTCTTGTGTCTTCAATTTCTTTAAGGTTTATAATTTTCAGGATTTTAAGGATAAAGATCAATTTCAAACAGAGTACAGTGTTCATCTGTAATGTTTTTGCTCGTATAAAAGTTTACATATTCTGACCATAATATATGATTGGAAATATTTTTTGTCTGTGATACCAGGAAAAAAATAAACTTATTGAAGTTTAGGGTAGCACCAGAAAAAATTAATGACCAAAATTATTAAGAGAATTAACATCATATCTCTCTAATTTTGACACATTAATATATGAAACTGACTATTTATAATTGATTTTCTGCTAATTGCAAGTTTTCATACGTTGATGCCTATTTAATAATGTCATTAGCACATCTTCTTACCTATCTTGAATTTACAAGTAGGAGAAAACGAATATATTTTGTTGTTGATGCTTTCTTCATTTACTTTTAATAAATTCATTTAAACATTGTTTAATACATAGAAAAAGAGAGGATTATTAAGAAAAGAAAAAATGAAAAAAAAAATCCTCTCTTTGGAAGCACATTTAGTAGGAAGGATTTAATTTTTAAAGTTTGACATAAATATTCTTTCTTCTCAGTTTAGAGACAAAAAGGAGAGCAATAAAGAAGTTATATGAATATAAAGGCAAGAATACCCTCGTTTATTATTTTGTTATATGATATGATTGTTATTTCATTTATTTTCAATTTTAATAAAAATATAAAAATTTTCCCACTGTTTTTTTTTAAATTTCCCTTTTCATTATTTTCTTTAGTTTCTTCTTCAACTTTTTTTTTATAACCAAACATATAATTAATTTATTTACAATTGCTATAAATCTATTTGATCAGTTGTAAGACTTCAACTTCAACTTGATGGACTTATTTATGGTTCTTGTCTTAAATTGCATTGTTTTAAATATTCTATAAAGAGTAAAACTATATTTAAAAAAATATTTTGATAACTTTTTTTCTTTATTATATCATATATTTTATTTAGATTTTTTTTTATCTTAAATGATGAGATTATTGAAAAACAATGACACAAATATAATTGTTCCAGAGTTAAATTTATGTGTTCTGTGATAGTGAAGCTTTTATGATAGCAGCCAATAAGAAATAGAAATTTTGGGATTTGTTATGTAAAAGTAAAAACTTATTATTATAAATGATTGTTTCAACTTATAATTGAATAACACTATAAAATTCTTATACAACATTATTGCATACATTATTTATTCTTATTCTAAAACATCCACAGTTATTTTGATGTTCTTTCTCTATAATTTTCTGTACTTTTTTGCATGGGTTTTCACTTGTTTCTTTTCTTTTTGTTTTTTTAGAACAAACTATCAGGTTTTATGTAAGATTATTAATAAAAACTATTTTAACTTCCAAACGTTATTTACATTTTCTCTTATGGAAGAATTGATCCAACAGTAATATACTATATGAAACACATACTAATTCATTAATTTAGTTATTATATCATTATCTAAAGCGAAAGACAAATGTTAAGTAATGTTCTTAAGAAACTAAGAAATCAGAAGTAGAATTATTTTTATTAACCTATACAAAAATACGATTATTATTTTTTTAAACTGTTTTTTTAATAATTTCAAATATATATATATTTTTTTAAATTTTTAATTAAAGCCATTAGGAAACTGATAAAAAAAAATTCCTTCATGTGTATCCTATGAAGTCTCAACCATGCAAATTTTTGTAATAATAAAGAAGGCCAAAACTGAATAGTTAATCGACAACCATCTTCGAAAAGTGATACAAAAAATTCTATTATGTGACTCTCACAAAGTCTCAACCATGCAAATTTTCGGAATCTACAATGAACCGAAAATTGAATAGTAAAGCGTAATCAGTAACCATAACTAAAAAATTATACAGTTGGTTTATGTTAATTCAACCAGACGTGATTAGCAGAAAACTAAGTACTTATCTGTGTTGCTACAAATTCAGAATTCTTTGCTCATATTTACTGGACAAATCACATAATTGAGATAAAAATCATCATTCATGGATGTATTACAATGTTCCTTTATTGGGAAGGTAAGAAGTTTTGTAATGAAACTTCATGTTGGTTATGATCTAAATTGCAAGGCTTATCTTTAGTTGATTATGATTTATGTGATATGTGTAAATATATAATAGGCAATTATGTGTGTACATTCTAATTCTGAATCTCTTTTTCCTTTTCGTTTTTCTTTATTTTTTCATGAACATGATTGAGATGGATCTGATTGTACTTGTTTGATAATTCACTCATTCTGAAATATCACTAGTATGAACAATCCAAAAGATCAAGAGCACAGTTCAAATGATTCTTTAGGAATTACAGTCGCACGAGAAGAAACTACGAAATTGCAATATGGATGAGTTTAAAGTTAGAAACATATAATCACTAGTTACCGTTAGGCCAACCAAATGGGGTCGTCATTTTTCCATAATACCACAGTTTATAGAATAATTTTGTATGAATGGATTTGCATGCATTTAGTACTTCTATGATAATTTAATTATCTATAAAGTAAGTATGATTGACTGAAATTGAATAATTTTAGTTTTGTAAGAAACTAACAATTTTGTTTTAGAAAGACAATGTTACTACTTTTTTCTTTCTTCATGAGTTTGTTGATTTTATCTGTGAAAGGCTAATCTGTAAATGAAATATACTAATTACCAAATGATAAAAAACTATAACCATTATTTAGAGTATAATTAAGTGCTTGCAATAAAAGAACTACTATATCAACCTATAATATTACAATAATTACAATTTATTATTAACATATCCAATGATAAAGTTAAAATAATCACACACCAAATAATCCTCCCACTTTGTTGTAATTGAGAGTGAACACAATAACTTGTAGAAAATAAAGTCAAAATCGAAGTAGCAATAATGTTATTCCTCAGGGCTATATTATTTTAAACGAAAAATAGAAAAAAAAAAAGAAAAAACATTTTCCATGGAATGGTAACCCAAATCCAACAAGAGCTTATACAAAAAGAACTGGCGCGGTAAATAGTTTACTGTTATATACTTCATTGAACAATCATCAATCAACATCTTTCCAACCGACCCTTCTTTCTTCTCTTCCTTCTATAAAGGCAACAAAGGTTTCTTGCTTAAAATCTGTATTTTTTATACGCAAATCATTGTAGGTTGCTAATGTCTGTTGAGTTGAGTTGTGCACTCCCCTGATATCCTCTCCAAAAGGCAACTCCTTTTTCCACCCCTATAATCTCCAATCCATTTTTTTTCCTTTTGGTGTTCACTTTTTCGTTTTTAAATCTTCAAGGCCTACAGTAGGGGATGCCACTAGACTATAGAGTGGCAGTTTTTTTTCTATCTAGCTATTCTTGTTATGTGCAAATGGTAGCTCAAGGACCTATATATATGTGTATCTTGGTGCACTTCTCGTGACTTCAACTGAAGCGGGCTGTTGCTATCTTCAAGTCTCTTCTTGAAGGCACCAATGGCTTTGTTCATGGCAATTCTTGGCGTTGTTGTGTTGCTGCTCTGTTTTTGCTCTGCTCTCTTGAAGAGGAATGAGGTGAGATTCAGGAGGAAAGGCTTGCCTCCTGGCGCAATGGGTTGGCCAGTTTTTGGGGAGACAACTGAGTTTCTTAAGCAAGGTCCAAACTTCATGAAGAACAAAAGGGCAAGGTAACTGCTTGATATATGCTTGTTTCCTCATAGTTATGTGCATGTGTCCAAATAAGTCTTGTTCGGTTCGTTTGTGTAAGTGGAGAAGTAAGTCTTGTGCTTTTGGAGTGAGCATGATTTGTTGCATATTTTAGTCCTTTTTTTGTTTCAGTGAAAGCTGTTTCATCAGCATCCCCTGCATGACACTGTGATTTGTGACAGTAATTAAGGTTATGGCATGTACTAGGCCTAGCATCTTGCATTTTCATGAGGAATAGTTTGTGGCTGTTCATTCATGGAGTGGTTTAAGAGATGTCAATGAACGTTGTTTCGGAGTAAAATCAATGAACTACTCTCTTCTGTTGTAGTTCTGGAAGTGAAGAGAAGAGGAAAGTGGGGTAGGGTCATAAGGCATAGACGTGAAGATCCAGGGAAAGATAAACTCTCACTGTCCCTAATGAATGGCACTCACATCATCAACGTGTGAAATGAAAAAAGAGAAATTGGATATGCACAACAAATCTTTTTTTGTATAGTTGTTTTTGTAGAACAACGAGAGATATATAATTGATGTGATAGAGATATGAAAAAAAAAAATTGTGGAGATTGTTAAAAAAGTGTTATAGGAATAGCACGAAAAAAAGCATACCTGTTGGACAAAACATGATCTTAGTAATATTTTTCCTCAAACTAGTTAAACTGGGTGTGAGGTAAATACTATTCATTCTTTTACTTTTGGTCTTTACCTAATTGGTTGTGATTTTAACTTTTTTCTCTTCTCTCTTGTGAATGGCAGGTATGGCAGTTTTTTCAAATCTCACATTCTGGGGTGTCCTACCATTGTATCCATGGATCCGGAGCTGAATAGATTCATACTGATGAATGAAGCAAAAGGGCTTGTTCCAGGGTACCCACAATCCATGTTAGATATCTTAGGCACACGCAATATTGCAGCTGTTCATGGCTCCACTCACAAGTACATGAGAGGGGCACTGCTTTCAATTATTAGCCCCACCTTGATCAGGGATCAGCTTTTACCAAAAATTGATGAGTTCATGAGAACCCACTTGATTGATTGGGATAACAAAGTCATAAACATCCAGGAGAAAACTAAAGAGGTTTGGATCACCATCAATTGAAAACTGAATAGACTTCACAAAGTAACTGCAAAAGTTATCAGATTTTTTTAAAGTGCTAATTCTCAATATTTGGAACAGATGGCTTTTCTCTCTTCCCTGAAGCAGATTGCTGGTATGGAATCCAGCTCAATAGCTCAACCCTTCATGAAAGAGTTCTTTAAACTAGTTTTGGGAACACTCTCTTTGCCTATTAATCTCCCTGGCACAAATTATCGCGGTGGATTGCAGGTATGGTCCTTGATCTTTCTCCATTGGTGCTTGATATTGCTTATGTTTGATGTCACATTGAATTTATATGTTTGGTCTCAAGTTAACAAAGATAATAATTTGGTTCACATGATCTGAGTTGAAAATTGAAACAACTTTTGTAGAGCATCTATTAAAACATAATACGAATTTTATGATTAAATTATTCTTTTTATTTTATAAATCAAATTTAACCAGAATTATGTACAAATTCACTTTTACAATTGAACACTCAAATACATACATTTCACAAATGTATAAGAATATTCAGTTATTCACATCGCACTCTATTTCTTTGATTTTCCATTGATATGTGCACTTTAATGTGTCTTATAGGCAAGGAAAAGTATTATCAGCATTCTGAGTCAGTTACTAGAGGAAAGGAAATTATCCCAAGATGACCACGTGGACATGCTTGGTTGCTTGATGAATAAACATGAAAACCGATACAAACTAACTGACGAGGAAATAATTGATCTAGTTATTACAATTATGTATTCTGGTTATGAAACTGTTTCAACTACATCAATGATGGCAGTGAAGTATCTCCACGACCATCCCAAAGTTCTTGAAGAAATCAGAGTGAGTGCAAAAATTCTCATGTTCTCTAGGTATGTTGTTTTCACTTTATTGTATTCTGTCCTGACTGTGATAACACTGAATGCAGAAAGAGCACTTTGCCATAAGGGAAAGGAAAAAGCCAGAGGACCCAATTGACTGCAATGATCTCAAGTCAATGAGGTTTACTCGTGCGGTGAGATGCTGCTATCTTTTCATTTAATGCTATTCAGTTTGATCTGGTTTTCTCTTTTCAATAACTGTCTTGAATCTTTGATCACAAATTTGATTTTGTGTGCCATCTTTGCCTTTTGCAGGTGATTTTTGAGACCTCGAGATTAGCTACAATAGTTAATGGGGTTCTAAGAAAAACAACTCACGACATGGAACTAAACGGTGGGTTATACTGTTTCTCTCAAGCTTTTGTGTATACTTAGGTTTATGGGCTCAAGAAGCTGTTTTTGACTTTTGGGGTCTCGTTTCAGCAACTTTTTCTGCTTCAAACAAAACTTGTTAGAAAGCACCCGGCAAATAAATTTATCCCTAGGATAATGTAATTGTACACATGGCTTTACCTAAGAGATAAACTTCCTAACAGAACCTATTCCACTATTCCATTAGGATATAACAAGTTTTCCATTAAAGGATGCCTTGTGGTTCTATCCCAAAACCCTCTTGGCTACTGGTATTACTTTAAACTTTTAAAGTTTTAGTCATATATGGATTTTGCAAAAAAAATATTACTTTTTTTAACAGCATGTGTCACCTAGTATCTTGTTGCAATCAAGAGACTTATTGGAGCTGTTCTACTTGTTTTCAGGGTATCTGATTCCTAAAGGGTGGAGGATATATGTATATACGAGGGAGATCAATTATGATCCATTTCTGTATCATGATCCACTAACATTCAATCCATGGAGATGGCTGGTTTGTGACACAACCTATACTTTTTTTTTCCTATCTCTTTAACATTTTAACATGAAGCCTAGCAAAGTGCAAACCAGCATAATTAATGACAAACTTCAAATGCTCAGGGTAACAGTCTGGAGTCCCAAAGCCACTTCTTGATTTTTGGAGGGGGCACTAGACAATGCCCAGGGAAGGAGTTGGGGATAGCAGAAATTTCAACTTTCTTGCACTACTTTGTAACTAGATACACGTGAGAAAATTTATCTCTTTACCTAATCAGCATCCATCACATCTAAATTCGTTTGTTTGAAGTTACTGATCCACACAGTAATACAACAATGATTTGTCTGTTTCGAAAATGTAATGTGATAAACACATGCTGTTTCTGACATGTGATATTTAATGGTCATTGCAGATGGGAAGAAGTAGGAGGAGATAAACTAATGAAGTTTCCTAGAGTTGTGGCACCAAATGGACTGCACATAAGGGTCTCATCTTTGGCTAACTAGGCTTTGTGCATGTACAGTAATGAGATATAGGAAATAGTAGGTCCAATCCAAGGGTTCTTTTGTATGATAATATGCTCTAACAAGTAGAGAAATGAATGAAATTAGCTTCTTTCCAATTGTTGTTTTGGTACAATTTTTAAGACCCCTTTCGAGGAACATTTATAAGTAGCAATGAACAAATGTGGGGCGTGAAGAGTGTTGGAGGGTGGTTAAATGAGTGAGTGGTTATAGGCCTGAGATGTCAGTACTGAGGCCTAGCCCATGCTTAATTAGTAAACCTTTGAGAGTATATTCATTTGTGTATCAGAGAAGAACATGGTTTGGTCAAAGCTAGAGGCTAGTGTGCCACACTCTAGGATGCTCCTTTCCCTTTCAAATCTTGCACACTTGTCAACATGGGTTAGCCCTTAAAGTCTTGGGCTCGGCTTTCGAAGCCTTTGCTAAGCCTATATATCTATTTCAAATGGCAGAACTCAGTTTGAGCCAAGACTAAATTCAGTTCTTGAATACTTCAACCCTCTGGTTCATACAACCAAAATATTAAAGAAAGAGAAATAATGGGAAATGGGAGGTAGAGGAGTTTGGATAAGTGGAAAATGTGTCTTAAAAGTGGATTTTAAATTTAACTTAACTTTGTAAAATTGATTTAAGCTTAAAATTTATTAAATAAATTACATTAATTAATACTGTAGTTGAGTTTATAAAAATCACACCTGTTAGAATTATTTTAACTAATAAATCTCTTTATTTTGAGAGGAACAAGATGGTAAAGAACTGTCATTAAAAAAATTCTATAAGCTAATATATGTTGTAATTTGTGAAGTAATTTATGTTAATTTTGTGATATGCGAGCCTCTCAATCGGATGAGTTATTTAGTTTTCACTAAAACGAATTAAAGATGAAATTCGGTTATTAACAATCTCAACATAAAATGTAAATTTATATTTTATGCATTCCTAAATTTTAAAATATTTTGATATTTAAATGCAATGTTTTTCATCAGGTATTAGTCATTTGAGAGGGTTGAGATTTAAAATGTTAAAAGCTCGATTTGTTAAAAAATATTAAAATTATATTTATACAAGTTTTAATATAAGGCAAAAAAATATTTAATATTAAGTTAATTTGTAGAAATTCTCTTATATAATTTTTTGAAAAAATAACTTATCTACAAACAAATTTTATTTTATGATAAAATTATTATTTTTTCATAAAAGATTTTATATAAGAAAAAAACTGTTCAGACAAATCTGAAATGAAACGTTTTGGAAAAAACCGGCAACTTTTCTTGCTATGATTCCGAAATTGATAAATTTTTAAAAGCACTTCCCCTCAAAGAATGTTTAATTTTATTTCCCTGAATAAAAGGTAAATTGCGTTTTATTTTCCCAAGACTTATGTCTCTTAATATCAAAGTTAATGCTATAATTTTTGGTTGATAAAATCTAGGTGCTTTCTTATGGTTATTTTAAGCCTTTCGGCTAATGGGCTATTTGATTTTAGTTCTCCACACTGGAACTAGATTCATCCATTTAAACTTCGAGTGCTTATTCCTGCACTCCATATTTCTAAAATTATTATTGTAAACTTATATTTTAATTACACAATTTTAGAATACAGAAAATACTATATCGTTCTATAATTCAAAATATAAAAGGAATTTTGTGTTTTAAATTAAACAATCCATAATATATTCTTTTATTTTATATTGTGTAATCTAAAATAATTTTTTCATTTTAAATTTTACAAATTCAGAAAAAAAAGTATATATTTTAAATTTTAAAAATTCAGAACAAAAAAATTATATTATAGATCGTATAATTCGAGATGTGAAAATATAAAAAAGAGTATAGCTGAGAAGATGCAAAAGATAAAAAGGATAAAATC
>Ga0209700_105891_pt1:0-17500 | contig 19913 bp, 14 predicted proteins | sample SiratroredBW_FD_187528 | JGI IMG/M metagenome (GOLD analysis project Ga0209700, IMG submission 187528) | Root nodule microbial communities of legume samples collected from California, USA - Siratro red BW (SPAdes) (version 2) | ecosystem: Host-associated > Plants > Roots > Nodule | place...
ATATATATATATATATATATATATATATATATATATATATATATATATATATATATATATATATATGAATTACATTCATAATATAATACACGCAATGAATTTCTTCTATAAAAAATATAAGAATTCTTAATTATATTTAAATAAAATAATGTAAGTTGTATCACTTGATGTCTTTCAAAAGCGTATATTAAACATGGTTTATTACAAAATCAGATACATAAAGAAAATTCATTATCAATGGTAGAGCAGCTCATGCACCTATTTTGTAACATGATATACAAACTTTTACAAATGAAGCATATGAAATCTCTAATCTTTAATAACTATTGTAATTAATATTATATTCATTGAATCCTAATATTATATGTTAAGTTCATCACACTTAAAAGGAAAACACATTTATATAGATCACAATATGATACATATGTCATATATAATATATAAGTATGAATATAAATTATCTCACATAATTACATTATATATTTATATATTATATATATAAATATTATCACATGCTTATTAATATTATTTTATTATTAGATATGTTTCATTTGAACAAGTTCGTTTAGGTTTCATGTTCACCTTAACGCTTAGTGATACATACTTCATTATCAAATATGTATCACTACTTATTCCATAACCTAACAAGCTCCATAATCAATATAAGCATGAATTTTATTTCAAACGTTATTATAATCTCCAATGATGAATAAACATAAATATAATGGAAGTTTTATAAACCCCTAACTACTAGTAGTTTTTGGTGAAAACTAGGACTGAGATCTTTTAATATTTTTTTTTTACTTAATTTATCTTTTAATATTTTTTTACTTAATCTATGTGTGTTCCCTCTTATAACCTTTGAGCTAAAAATTTCTAATTGTCAACTTTTTTTACCTTAATTAACTTTTTTCCTCTCTCTTTCTATAACAAAAGCCTTTACAATACTTTATATATTTTTCTTTTGGCATATTTGTTATCAAATTTTTTATTGCCTCATGAGATTCTTCTTCTAGTATGTCACTTTTTTTGTTGCCTTGCTCTGTTGTAAATTTAATATTTCTTCTTGCTTTTGTGTTTGGTTTCTTTGTCATGAGATTCATTTTATAGTTTGTGCTGGTTGATTACGGAGTTTGTGTTATATGTTGATTTCTCTTCATGTATTTATTAGAATGAGATTTTCTTATAAAGATTTTGGGTTTGAGAATTTTTTAAAAAGTCTTTTGGAAGGAGAAAATCCAACTAAGAGAAAATAATATAAGTTTTCCATAACTAAAAAGGCATAGAAAACTTTTTTAACTAATACATGTCACTTTTAATTGTACGTGATAATTGATACTTCTTCACCTGATTTCTCTATGCTTTCACATACCATATGTGTTCTTTTACTTAAATCATGAAACCACTCATATATCTCTTTTAAATTCAAAGAATCATTCATATATTAAACTAAATTAGAAGTTAACTAAATATTAAAAAGTTAAACTTATATAACCATTATTTGATTTTACAATAATTATGTACATATAAATAAAATCATATTCTACCCAATACATTCATTCAACAATAATATATTTTACATCTCTAGATCAATATCTAATTAAAATAAATACTATCATTAACTCCGTTTACTTAGAAGTTGCGTGTTCACTAACAATACAACTCCAAAATTCAACATTTTTTCGGTAAATGGACAAAAATCCTCCATCACCTATACAACCAATATTGTTGTGAGATTCAAAATCTAAAAAAAGAAAAAGAAAAATAGGAGATTGATCTAATTATAGGGAATTGATATCTAACCTCACTCTAGATTTGAATAGACTTATTTTGGTGAACTTCCAACTATCTCTTTAAATATAAGATCTATAATAGAAACAAATAACTCAAAAGCTCTAATATTTAAAAAAAAAAGTTTATAGAGAGATAAACTTATTTTATATGTTTTTCATTCTTTATCTGTTGAAATAATATTTCTAAAGAAATATAATTTTGATTAATTCAGAAATTAAATTAAATAATTTCAAGTTACAAAAATATTATTTTAGTAGCTAAAATTATTAAGTTCAATTCATTTTAATTTACCGAAGTTATTAAATAAGGACATTATTTTAAAAATAGTCGTCATTTAATATTCAGAAATTAAATTGATTAGTTATATTTATAATTTAAAAAGTAATGTAATATGTCTAACTTTTTTTTATGCTTTTGGGAGCATAGATAAAAAGGTGTGGGAACAAGGTGTGTCTCTTTGCTCAATTATCTTACTTTGCCACTTAAAGGTATCCCTTAAAGATGCTCGTGCTAGGGTCGCTTTAAATTTAGCAATGTCAGATTTGATTCCTTTATATGTTTTAGAGTAATTTTTTTTTTCACAATTATGAATCAAAAAGAGTTTAAATTGTGGTAAAATATATAGGTTAAATTAACCCTAGTTTACTTTAAAATATACTACATACAGCTATATTTTACTATATTTAATATTTGTTTTAACATCGCAATTAAAAAACATATATAAACAAAAATTATATATATATATATATATATTCTACGGATAAACTTGTTAGTGCTAGCTTTCTCAAAGCTTTTTTAGAAATGAATATTTATCTTTCTTCTCAAAGAAAAATTCCTCCAAAGTTTTAGTTTTACGCTTTATCTACCGTCACGCATAGCTTAATTTGAGAAAATTTTAATATGACACTATACATAAAAAATTGTGACCATCGACAATAATTAAGAACAATAAGCTTTACGGAAATTAGGTGAAAGAAAAAAAATAAAAAGTCATTAAATATAAATATAAATTAATGAAATACTCTATTTTTATTTAAGGTAAATTTTAAATAAATAAATATTTTAAAATCTATAAATAAAAATTAAAAGTTTATTTTTTATTTAGTTATAAAGTTTTTTCTAGATCTATTTTATCTTAACATTTTTTGAGTTTAGAGATTAATAAACACTGGATCGTGCTGTTAGAATATATATTCTGTAAAGGTAGGAGAATAATGAATAATATAGTATTGTTGAAGTCGAGTTCTGTAATTAAGTTACTTTTTATTAATGTTTGAATTGTTTTTATTTTCTTCATTAAGTTGGTTGTTAAAAGAAGATCTTGTTAGCATAGAGATTCATTTTAAGAGTTTTGGATTATGAAAATGGTAGAAGGAAGGTTGCTAATAGGCATACTTTAATCCGTGTGAGGGAGGTTATGATGATGCATCAACATAAATTATATATATTAAATATTAAATTAAAATACATATTTTTGAAATATTTAACTTAATTTCTTAAGTTTGGTTGAAATATTATTTCTTTTTTATCTTAATATCTTATTTAATATTTCTTGAAGTAATATTAGTAATAAGTTTTGTTACCTTACATTCAACAAGAAAATGTGACAAATGTATTATATTTCACTTTATATTATTTTCATTACTTATTGCTTATTTATTAATTTTTTTATCTCAATTCATTTATTTAAAGAGTAGATAGTCTTTATTAACCGTATAGTGTCTAGTGATTTTTATAAGAAATATAAGTTTTTTGATGTTTTTTATTTTTTTTTATTTCAAGCATTGTTCATATTCTTTATATCTTGTTTTACTTGTTGCAACTATTTTGGAATCACATATGTTATTAGAAATGGTTCCACACACATTATTTCATCACTTATTAGTTAATAGCCTACATTTTATTTTAAGTAACATATTATACTTTCTCATGTTTGGCAAGTCCATACAAATAAAATTTGGCAAAGATTGTTTATTACAAATTAGTGGTCCACTTGAACAATCACAAATCACAATCACAACAAACTTATTATATGATAATGTTGTAGCAGTTCAATTTTACAATATACTTCATATTTCTTCATTTAAAATATACTTCATTTATTTAAGGAGTAAACGATTTTCATTGACTGCCTAGTGGCTCTTATAAATAGTATATGGTCTTTGTTGATTGTCTAGTGATTATTCTACAAGGTAGGTGGTTAATGTTGACTGTCTAATGTGATTTGACCGTTTAATCTTCTTTATCTATATTAGACGATCAAATATATTATCATTTTTGTTTTAATAGTATTACATATCATATGAAGTCCTTTCATAATTAACTCTGGAAGGTCCCGTCTACAAGTGGTTGTGCCTGTTTACCTGCAATTACAACTCAATCTGAGCCAGAAGAACAAGTGAGAGTTTTACAATTTCTTAAGATAAATATTTCAAACAATGTAGGACATAAGATCTAATCAGAATAAGTAAACTGAACTCTCTTATCTATATCTTAACCAGTGCCAACCTTTGATCTGGGCTAGGCTAAAGATCTCCACACTATCTACTAACCACATTTCTAAAAATTACTTTATTTCTATGAGCCCATGTCTTAGTCACAATAGTCACCCATAATATTTTTCATAATTGGTTACCTTTTGTGGTTAACATCAATAGTTGAAAATGATGATAATGAGACAAAACGGACTTATGTCTAACAAACAGTATCCCAATCCATCTCTGACAAGCATCCCACACTTTCTTCACCACTATACAATTGATATAAAGATATTATCTTAAAGTTACCACTACATAATTGATAAAAAGATATTGTCTTAAAGATATATATATATATATATATATATATATTGTAACATTGTTTTTTGTTTAGTGAATGAGAATAAGTTTTTCTATGCTCTGTTTTTCGTTGTTCATATTCTCTATACCTTGTTTTACATAGTTTCACACATATTATTTCTTCACTTATGAGATGATAGTGTTATAGTAGTTCAATTTGACAATATACTTCATTTAAAATTAATAATGGTATTTGTAAATATGTTTTTCTTTAAGTATCATATTATATTTTCTCGATGTTTGGCAATTCCATACAGATTTATTTGGAAAAAATTATTTGTTACAAATTAGTTGTCCACTTGAACAATCACAAACTTATTTTATGATAATGTTATAAGAGTTCAATTTTTCAATATACTTCATATTTCTTCATTAAAAATATACTTCATTTATTTAAGGAGCAAATGATTTTCATTGATTGTCTAGTATAAGATAAAATTTATATCCATTTATAAACTATTGAAAGACTTCATTTATAGTCAATGTGAAATTTTCAACACATACAAATTTATTGTCCTTCACTTAAACAATCACAAAGGACTATTTTCAAGAATTAAATTATATATTAATTCATGATTTTATACAATGCTTAAGAAACCCTTTAAACATTTATAACTTAAAATAACCATAACTAGATTAAACTAAATTACCCTCTCTCTCACTCTATTATATATGACCACATACTAAATCCTCCCATTGAAATTCAAGATGAACTACTATTTATTGGAGCTATAATTGTTGTTATCTAGACTTAAGTTTAATCTTGGAGTTGGCATGGTTGGCATTAGCCATACAGCCAGCCAAAGCCACACATCACACTCCTGGTCTATATTTGTGGCCAGAAGAACCCTGATGATCAGATGTTTGATGACCCTCATCAACCCTCTTGTACACATAAATCATAGCAAGCCACACATAAATACACAGGTTAACAGCACTCAACACTGCCAAGACCCAGTAAAAGTAATCAAGGTGTGCCCTATTGATGTTGTTACCAAGCCACTTCCCACCAGCCCTTGATGTGACAGCCACCACAACAACTATAACAATGTTGCCAAGAAAACTACCAACCCCCACAATGCTTATGTATGCTGCAGCTCCCAAACTCCTCAAGGCCTCAGGCATTTGGTCATAGAACAACTCTTGCAGCCCCACAATTGCAAATGCATCAGAGAATCCAGTGATCATGTACTGAGGAAGCAGCCACCAAATGCTCATTGGTAAAACTGCTTTGGGGTCATCAAGTAGGCCATGCTCCCTCGCCACACCAACCCTTTTGGTCTCCACAAGTGCTGACACAACCATGTTGATAATTGTCAGGAAAAGGCCAACCCCAATTCTCTGAAGCACTGTTATCCCACTGGCTTTGCCTGTGAACTTTCTTGCTAGTGGCACAAAGACACGGTCATAGAATGGCACTGCAATGAGGATTGTGACTCCAACAAGGCCTTGGAGTGAGGCTGGAGGGATCTGAAAATGTGGCCCTATGGAACGTACCATTGTGGCTCCTTGCTTGATGAAGAATGTGTGCACTTGAGCTTGAACCACTGCGAACATCAAACAGCTTAGCCATATTGGAATCAAACGAAGGACAAGCTTGGCTTCCTCAACTTGTGTCACTGAACACAGCCTCCAAGAGTCTCTTGTCTTGCTTTTGGCATCAACTTCATCAATGATCGCTGCCTTGTCCAAAAATCTGTTTCAGTTTCATCCAAATTAGTGTTAGCAATGATGTGGTAATGGAAAGTGCCAACAAAAACACAGGGAAAAAGAGTTTCTAGTTAGTTCCACATCGAGTTGTTGGTATCAACTCCAACCATAGACCAATCCCAAGTGGCCCCCCATCAGTTTTCATGTTTCAGAGTTGACTCCAATTGGATTTTTTTTTTTTTTCAGTGTGTGATGGGAATAATTCTTCTATGAGTGGTACAACTAATAAGATACTTGTAGAATGTGTTAAATAATTATAAAGTCTATGTTTTTTTTTTCTTATTGGTAGTGGCAAAGTCTATGTTAAAGTCTAGTTTTGAAACATGGGTAGTGCTTCATTTGATGTTATTCCATGCTTTTGATTTGTGATTATAAAATACAGTGTTCACAGAAGTGCTTGTGTTAAGGATGCAAAGAGCAACAAAGACACGTTAATAGCATTAGATATGAAAAATGTGGTATGCATATAATAATTGCACTCACACAATGTGTGTGTGACAAAGGATTCCACTTTTTCAAAATGAGAAAGGTGCACTTTATCATTATCTAATACAATGATTTTCTAAATAATGGTTGAAATTGCAACACCTTTAAATTTGGTTTAATATACAAAATATGAACAGCTAAATGCTTCTTTCATTTAGAGGGGCAGAAATTTGTAGAGAATCCCCTTATTATTTTTAACAACATTGTTTACTTTGATTGTGTATATCTAGATTATACTTATTCTCCTTATCTAACACAAAAGTTCAACTTAGTTGCTAAAATCACACTAAAATGCATGTTCTATAAACTTAGTTTACTCTTCCCACCACAAATTCATCATCATTCCTCCACTTATACTTCATAAACCTCATGGAGAAACTACTTAATTGTTTTCAAATGGGCATGAGATAGTAAGGCATAGTTTTCATGAAAAAAATAATAATAATAATGGATGGTGACTTTTTCCCTCTATAAAATTTAGTAAATCACAAACCCTTTTGAATTAAAGGTGGATCTATAAAATTATGTTGTTTCAAATAAAAAAAAAGCTAACAAAGAAAGTATTTTCAACACATTATGGGAAAGAAAAATGTGGAGAGTTCTAGTAGTTAGAAGAGGTGGCACCCACCTATATTGAAGAGTATGCAGGAGAGTGTGGATTTTGGGTTCATGGAGATGATGGGGTTCATGATGCTGCACCTCCTCATAGCAATAATTGTGGTGGCCGCGCGTGGCCTTCACGCGCCACTTGCGTGTGGCGGCGACAAAGACTTGGGCCAGCCTGGTTAATGGGCTCCCTTTTGGGCCTTCCTTTCTGTACCTCTTGATTCCCAACAAGAAGAGTGCCAATGCCAAACCCAATACCCCTGCCAGCACCCCCAGCCCCACTCCCCACCCAACATTGTCCTGTTTGTTCCAATTCACATCAACATCATCATTAACAATCATACATCAAAACATGCTCAAGGAACATATCATGACATCATAAGATGTATGCTTATCATAAACATGCATTTGTTTTGATTATGTAGGGTTATAGTAAACATAGAGTTATGGGTTCATGGGATTAATTTTTTTCTTTTTTCTTTTGCAATTTACATTTGGTGCACAAGTTATTACTAAATGTGTATTGTTAATTAATCCCTCAAAAGCACTTTTTAAATGACCATGATGGTAATCATGATTAAAAAGATTATTTATGACTATAACATGAAAAGAGTTTGGGATAAGTACTTTTAAGAAATGAAGATTAAGTGATTATGTATGATTATAGATAACCATCACTTAAGGAAACTTTTAGTAGTGAAAACTCAATTTTTGTCTATACATAACCAAACATTCTTTGTAAAATATAAAAGCCAAGGAGCACTCTTCTCAGCTTTTACAATGAACAATTCTTTTCACTTATAACTTGTCCAAGGGTGGTGCATATAAATGGAAAAGACTTATGTGAAGAATATGTTCCCATGTTAGTGAAACTTGATATTCTAATCAAGAATTGCGTGTGATCCATAAATTCTCTTTTGGGTGTTTATCCTATAGTAGTATTCCGTTTGATTAAGCCTTACACACACATACAACAAATAAAGCAATTTTATATTGCTTCTTTGCATTTTACTAGTCCCACCTATGACCTACCTTTTCAAACCATTCTTTTCCAAGAGAAAAAATGTTATTTAATGTCAACTAGGATATTATATTTTACATTTTATCCATGGCCATCTTTTGATTAGTTAATTACTTTCTTGTTTGTGGATAATGACTACTAATAATAATCAAATGGTTTAGAATAGTTTAATCTTCAATAGGGGTTTTCAATCATGGTTTTTTCCCAAGAAACAAATTAGAGATTCAACCCTAGGCTTTGGAAAAAAATATTAAAGGGTTATGAAAACAATGCTATCCTAAATAAACTAACTATAGTTATGTTGTCAAAATCTAATAGTGCATGGAATGGACCTAAGTTAATAAGTTACGTCTTAAATATTGATTAAATGATGCTTACAAATGAAACATAGTAAGAGATGTGCTAAACGTGATTAGTATCAAATACAAGTAAATAATTAATCACAAAACAACAAATTAGCAATAGAGGAAATCCAACTTTTGTCATTCGACAGATTTTCGAAAGACTTTTTAACAACAATTTGATTCTCGAATGATTCTTTTCAATTAAAAATCTTTCAAAACTTACTGTGTGTCGGAATCAAATTAATGCCACGAGATAATAAAAATTCCAACATGTTTCTATCAGCAAAAGCTTAAGATAATAATATAAAATTATTATTATTATTATTACTATTAAACTATCATTTTTTTCTAATTACCTATTAATTTTCTTTGACTCATCATATCTAGCCAATTTAGAAATACAATAATTATTCTTAAAACATAACCTATTTTAGTGTTACCAATATTTAGACAATCAAATTGATGCTAGCTTTTATTTTTATCATCATGAAAAAACCAAACTAAGAGTGTAATACATCAAATTAATCTCTAAAATTATTAAAATGCCCTTTTAATCTCTAAAATTACTAAAAGCATGATGAAATAACATTCACTTTACCCTCTAAAATCATGAAAGAATATTATATATTTTACTCAATTAAAAAATAAAAATAAATGAATTTACCTGAAGATATATGACAACAAACACAGAAGTAGTGGCACCAGTAACAATTCCCAAATACCACCAATTGAAGAAAGAACTTTTGGCATCTTTCTCTTCTGGTGTGTCCTCGTCAAACTGATCGGCGGCGAAGGTCTGAACACAAGGTTTATGACCTCCGTCGCCGATGGCGAGAACATAAAGCGCCACAAAAAAGAGCAATTTGTGCTTGAGAGCAGTAACCGAAAGTGTCAAGAAAATCATACCCTGTAGCATATTGATGTTCATGTGACGTGAGGATGTGAGCATAGCATATGATATTCTTCTTCCATCAAGAATGGCTAATGCATTAAACTAATTGAGAGTGCATGCATGGCTGACATGTATAATGTGGACAAACACAGGAAATATGCAAATCTTGTACGGAATATTGGAATCACAATAGATGTGCTTCAAGCATTTGAGTGTTCCATGGAAGTGGAAAAGTGTGCATCCATAACAACAAAGAATACCCCACAACTGACATCTCAATAATTAAGTGCATAAAATTGAATCATGAAGAGTGTGTTTTTCAAGTTATTCCATAGTTTATTTGGCTAATGGGTTTTCATTATATTATTGGCTTTTGTTAATTACTCAAACTATTTTTCAACACAAAAAAAAAAAATTCATAAGTGGTGGAAGGAACTTAGTGTTGGAAAAGTTGATTTTTGAATCTAAAATATTGAAACCTAACATGACTTAGTTGTGTTTATTTGGCATCATGTAAGGTAAATGAGATAAGAAAAGATAAACATCACCTACATCAAGAATCAAGTATCTCCCATGTTTCAAATTTTAGCCTTTATATTCATGTAAAGGGTGTTGTTCTTCTTTTAAATTCAACTGGGTTTTTATATTTAACAAATAAATGCATCTTTATTACTTAAAATCTTAAGAATATATATATATATATATATATATATATATATATATATATATATATATATATATATATATATATATATAGATGTTGAATTTGATCACAGTATTCAATGTGCAATGAAGTTTGTGTTCAGAAGAAAGATATACACAAGTAGTTGTCATGTAGTGATATTTATTACACTCGTGGTTATCAAGCAGTGATATTTATGATTCCTTCTTTCCAAGTAATTCTAGTTAAGGAAATTTTGACTTCCACATGTTCTTAGCTTTTGATATAGAATTAATTATTTTATTTAAAGTTTAATTAATGCATTAATTAAATAAGGTTAGAACATTTCCATTGTGGAGCTGTAGTAACATTATAAGTCCAAAAGCTGGTTTTATAGAATTTTTTATTAAAATATAAAATTTCGGACTATACAATTATAAGTTAAATCCTGATTTTATAAGATATCTTCAGCAAAATATATTAAGATAATATAAAAGTAAAGATTTTAAGTTATAAAAATAAAAAAATGTATTTTTTTTCTTAAAAAGTATAAATTAAATTAGGACCTCTTATTTTAAAAGTGATGATTGGAAAATAATTATTTATTATTAGACTCATTTTCATTGCCAGAGTAATTAGATGAAATATTAATTTATTTTTATATAGATTCCATCCTCACACGTCACTTTTAAAACTTCTTGCAACTTTAACTTTAAAACAAGACTCATACTTATACTTCAATACTTTAATTAATATTTGTATTAAACGGTTATATTTTCAAAATAGAAACAGAGACAAAACAGTAGGAAAGTTTCGATCCCAAAACAGCTTCTAATATTTTTCTTTTTTTTCATAAAAGAGAGATAGAAGTAATTTTGTTGGTGATTAAAGAAGATGTAGTCATTATCGATACTTTGAAAGATGACAATGCAATTTATTTACGTAGAAAAATTTGTCCATTATCTTGAAATGAGTGAAGAATGAACTTTAGTGATTTTGTATGAAAATTAGATATTAAAATTATGTTTATTTTAAATATATTATTTTGATTCCTAAATTATTAGTACTGGAAAGAAATATATTATTTTATTTTTTTAATATATAATCTTATTCAATATCCCTAATTTTAAATTGTATAGTATATTAGATATTGTGCTGATAAAAAAAATTATATTAAATACTGTAATTAAGAGATTTTACAAGACTTGACTCTTAAATTTATAAATTTATAATAGAAATATTCTTTAATACTTAAAAAACTGTTAAAGATGACAGTGTTTATAAGAAAGGAAAAAGTTTAGGCCCTATACTATTTTTTAATAATAAGTAGTTTAATTTTAGTTTCTAAAATTACTAATACTCATTATTTAAGCAATATTAGAGATATTTTGGGTATTCTATTTGCATAAAGAAATTAAATTTCTGGACGTTACATCCCAAAATTTTATACCCACCAAGGAAAACGCACTGAGTCTAAACCAAAAATATACAATACAATAAGTAATTTTGCACGATTTTTTATTAAAATTAACGTTTATCATTTAAATTTTGATTAAGAAACTAAGACATCCAATGTAGGGACGAACAAAATATTCAGTGTCTTTAAAATAATAGTTAAGGAATCAATAAAAAAAATATTTTCTCATTAAATTCATTTTAAAAGTAACGCACGGCTCTTCAAAAAATAATTAATTACACAAATTCCTATACCAAGATATTCCTTATAAAACTGACTTTATCAAAAGAATTAGATGGACACGTTATAAAATATAAATTATTAAAATACTTTTTCCTTTTTTAAAAAAATAAAGTACTACTATCATCATACACAAATTTTATTAACATACGAAATCTTTGACCAAAACAAATTCATGTCGAAAGAATTATAAATTCATTTCAAGATTCGAGCGAGATATATCAGTTATAAAAAAAAAATCACTACAAAAACTTAATATTTTAAATTTTTTTTAAAGAATATTTATATTCAACGTCAAAAGTAAAGAGAAATATTTATTTATATATTTTTTTCAATAATAATAAAAGAAAAATATAATGTATTTCGTAGCACTTGACTATTTGCATTTGCCGCGACAAAATATCGCAGTTACGAGATTCCGCCGAACGAGAAAACCCATAGTAAAAACTTAATGTTATATTTATAATGGTTTGTGAGCGATGTGGGACCAGATACGTAACTCAGTGAACTAGCAAAAAGACAAAGTTGTTGCATCCGAAGAGTAGTGAGCACATAAAATAGATTCCACCCATTTGGCAAGAATCAAGCATGGAAGAAGAGAGACATGACCATGTTTTACCCAAAGCAATTGAACTTGTTGCAACAGTGAAAAGATTAAAAGGGGTGAAAAAAAAAGTTTTTTTACTTACCACAAGATAGATGAGTGAGGAGAGAAGTATGGTGTTGAAGCGACCCAGATAGGAATCAGCTATGAACCCACCAAGCAAAGGGAAGAGGGAAGAAGCTCCCACCCATGTGTTCACATCTTTGGCTGCTTCAGTGATGGGTTCATTCAGAACATTTGTGAGGTATTGGATAAGGTTGCTTGCCAAACCTTGGTATGCAAATCTCTCAGCAAACTCCACACCTACCCAGAAAAACAAAAAAACAAAACAATCATCATTAAAATCAAGATCAAACTTGTGATGTTGCAAGAGACTAGATTTCATAGGTTAATGTGTGTTTGGATTGGCTTTCATATCACACAACAAACATCCTTAACTTTTGGAAAATTGAGGTTTGTGTCTAATGTGTGTGTGTGTGTGTGTGAGGAGAGAGGTATGAAAAAGGGAAAATGGACTCACAAATGATGAAGATGGCAGCATTCCAACCACCCTTGTGGTTTGAGGGGTGGTGGATGAGGGAATTGGTCTTGCTGCTGCTGCTGCTAGTTCTACCATCAGCCATGGTTGGTGAAGGGAAGAAGAAAGTTTTGAGAAAATTTTGAAGGGGGTTTGGAGAATGGTGTTGGGGGGTGAGGGTTGGGGAGGTTCCATGAGGAGATTGGTGCTTATATAGGGTGAATTGTGAGAGACTTGTGGGTGTGAGTGAACAACACCACTCAAAAAAACTTCGGTTTAGGGTGCTTATTTATTGCTTCTCTTTGCAGCACCACTTCATCTTAAAAAGGAATTATATTTTCACCACTTTTTGGTCCCTTTCACAGTTTTAACATGTGTTTCTTTTTTAAATAATTTTTTTTGGTAAATAACATATTTAGTGTTTGTCTAATCTCCTTTTTAAAAAATTAAACAAAAAAAAATTGTTTCTTTTGAGCCAATAAATAAATCTCTTCAAAAACAGGTCAACCGATCACCCCAAATATCCTTCCTTTATGGTTGATTTAACTATTTTTTTAGTTCATATGTTCAGTTATTAATTAGTAGAAATTGAATCAATTTTTTAATGTTTAACAACTCAACATTGTCAGTAATAAAATATAAATATTAATTGAGAGTTAAAGTTAAAGAATTTGATTTAATGTTTAGATAATTATATATATGTTGTTGTATATTAAAAAATTGAGCTTATTAATTTAAAATTACAGTAATTAGATAGTTAAAGTAAGTAAATTCTTTTAAGTGTTTCTATTAATTTTATTTTTAACTGTTAAAAAAATATCTAAATAAATAATATAAAAATAATAATTAAGCCAAAAAGGTTGTTATTTAACCTAAAGGTTAATTGTTTCTTTTGTGGAGGAAGCTGCACGTGCCGATCTGGTTCGTGACAACACCCACGTGGGAGTCATCATAGTAAAGGGACTGCACTTTGGTTTTGGGCAGACTTTTTGTTACAAAAATTTGTGAAGGGAGTGGAATTTGGTTTGGTACACTCTCAATATTCATTGTATGATTTATTTAGAAAAATATAAATTTAAAAAGAGAAAATAAAAGAAAAAGTAAGAATGTCATTTTAATCTAAATGATTAAGAATTCTTTGAGAAACAAATACTTCACAAAAAGAAAAAAAAAATTATTAAGAAAGAACACTTTCTCATTTGTGTTGTAAGACATTTTTAAGATCTACTACTTTGGATAAAATTTGAGAAGAATATCTTCATTATGGTTACTGGTTATGTTTCATATAAAATCGTTAGTTGGCTTCATAGGGAAAACATTTTATTTATAAGCATATTAAATAAAACTATTGTAAGTAGCGTCTTGATTAAAGTTGTAGCATGTTTTAGTGTTTGCCTCGCACGTTCTTTATTACATTTAATTTATCATGCTTTATAACATTTCTAGTTCGGAATATGTTTTCTTTGTACTATTTTAAGTATACAATAACAAAAAATTTGGTCACAAAATTTGGTGTCTTATGTCAAAACTTTTATAAAAATGTGTGACTTAACACTTATGGCTTCGCAAGACAGTTTTATAAATTTTGATATTTTCTTTATTTTTAATAATATTTCATATTGTGTCTTGCATCTTTTCTTATATGAGGTTAAGGAGAACATTCTTAATAATTGTGAGTTTTTAATGTTTGAACATTAAAATTTATGTGGATGAATCCTATTGATTATGAAATTATTTTATTAGTTTAGAAGATATTTTGATTGAATCATATATGTCAAATGGTTGTCGTGGTATCTTTTAACAAATTTATGATTTATAGTGGTTTCAAAGTATAACTACTCTAATGTTAATTACACATATCCATTAAAGAAGAGTAATAATATTTTGACCTATGTGTCAATATATTCATTTGACACTCCTATGTGTATAAAAAAATAATATTTTATTATGAGGATGGTTCTTATTCTCTTTCTCTCTCCTCTTTCTCTCTATTTTTACTTCTATCTCTTTTTTTTATTTAATAAAAAATTTGTTATTCTTATCTTCTTCTTCTTTTTATTATTTTTATTTTATTTTATTTTTTAAAAAGGTTTTACATTACATTAAATATAATATTATCTTCTTATCTTTTTCTTTTTTTATCAATTAGAATTTTATTTTTAACAGTATATATAATAATTAGTTAATTATTTTTTTATTAATATTATTATTTTATTTTTAAATAATCATATATAATTTTTTATATTCATAAATATGTTTTATTCATAATATCAATATATTACTATTATTATTTTATTTATTGTAATCATTATTATTTTTATTTTTTTTAGTCACAATGTTTTTTTTAAACCACTTTGGTTTTTAATGTTGAAATCTTGTATAAAAATACTTTTAAAATGAAAAATTAATAATATGAATTAAAACTTAAGTTTTTGTAATTCTTATTTTAAGATAAAAATAAAATAATTAATATATTTATTTCAAAGTATGATAACACAGTAACAAACAATACATGTGAAAGTTAAAGACAAATAATGAAAGTGAACAACACAGAAGAGAACAAAAAAAAAATAAGAATATTATGGTTGATGTAAAGAAGAAAAAACATCACAAGAATGTTTGAATTTATTTGTCTGAAGGTAGAGTTGAGATGTGATAAATGTTAGAGTTGATAGGAAGAAGATAAGACATCACTACCCACCACCATGTTTATGTTGTTTAGTTGATATTAATATTGAGATACAATAAAGGTGAATGTTAAAGGCATATGATAAAGAGAAACGGAAACAAGATAGATTTTTCATTAAATGAAAAGGAAAAGAGAAGAAAAAGAGAGATAAAGGAGAGAAAAAGATGAGAGAGAAAAAAAAATAAAAATAAATGACACATAAATATCTCATAATAAATTATTATTATTTTTGTTGACACATAAGAGTGTCAAATGAATGTATTGACAAGTATAAGTGTCAAAATATCATTACTCCTTGCTTTAGCATTAAAGTTTTGTAGAATAATAATATTTTGAAATGAATCAAATAAACTTAATTTAATTGAGCTTAAATTCGTATTCTAATATTGTTTGGACAACTCAAATAATTATATATATATATATATATATATATATATATAATTTTATTGAATTAAAGTATTAATATAGAATTGAATATAAACTATAATTTTAGTATTATAAAATCACATCTCTTTATCTACACACAAACCTAAACTAAGCAATTCATGAAAAGATTATTTCTAAACAAAATATCTGATTTTACCTTGACATTGTTTTTATAACGTTCATTCTTTACTTTATATTTGCTTACACTTATGATATTTATATATATAACTTTCAACTTTTCTTATGCAATATACCATTAGCAGGACACTTCATGGGACCAATAAACTTAGAGAATTTTCTTATCCATGTCATCCAAAAACAAATGATAAAGGAGAACCATGTTTACTCATTTTTTCCTACTCCCAATTTCACCCTTCTCCTTTCATCACAAACAAACAAAATGTAATGTCACATTTGACGACAACCACCTAAGATTCTTGCTTTTAAATCACGTTATGTTGCAAGGCTATAGTTTTACAATTATAGTTATACTAGCATATATTAGTAGACTTTTACTAATTACTAATATTCTCACAACATGTTATTAAATGGAATCAAAATATCATCGTTGATTAAATTTTAAAAAATTCATTCCAACACGTGGGATAACATTAATATGTTTTTCTTTTTCTATTGATTTTTTTTTAAATATAAAAATATTTTAATGTTTTTATTGTTTTAAATGTTCAACCGTGCCAAAATACAAAGTTTGGTATAATTGTAAATATATAATAATTATTACCATATAAGATGAAAAATACTAATTAATAATATTTTAAATATGATAATTAACTTTAACAGCGTTATTTTAATAAAGTAGCGTATTATTAATAATATAAAAACATTTGTCCGATATATTATATAAAATTATTTAACTTATATATATACACATTTATAATAAGTTGCAATTAAATCAAAGATTGGATACTTTCAAGTCTGATGAAGTTCTATGGTACTTTCAATTTGATCAGAATCTAGATCTTATGACTTTTGATAAGATCCCGAGTCATTGTACTATATGAGTAAATTAATGTACTAATCTCGAGGAGATTGATCACATCAACTTAATTCTTCAAAATTTATTTACCTGAATTGCTAAATTTAATTTAAATTGGAGAACTTATGATGAACAAAAACGATGTAACTTAAAAGGTGATTTTTTTAGTTAAATGTTTTGCTTAATGTAGTAAAATTTGAAGAATATGATACTGAATTAA
>Ga0209700_105893_pt1 | contig 19909 bp, 8 predicted proteins | sample SiratroredBW_FD_187528 | JGI IMG/M metagenome (GOLD analysis project Ga0209700, IMG submission 187528) | Root nodule microbial communities of legume samples collected from California, USA - Siratro red BW (SPAdes) (version 2) | ecosystem: Host-associated > Plants > Roots > Nodule | place: USA...
CACTAGCAGTGAAATTAACAATATTGGTGATATGTGGAGATTTGACAGGTTTGATTTGAAGGCTTTGATAAGAAGGGACCCTGAGTATATAAAGTCTACCTTGCATCTCAGCTGATCCAATCATTTTTAAGGAGGTTTTGTCCTTAATATGACAACCATTAGAATAAAAAACAATCACACAAGACAAATTATCAATTAACTTTGCTACTGAAAGAAGGTTAAAAGTTAAAAGTGAAGTTAGGAATATATAAAACATTATCTAAGACATGATCTTGATTGATAAAAACACTTCCAGGATAATTTGCAAAGACTTGATTTCCATTTGGTAATTTGATAGAGATAGGATTAATTTGATGATATGAAGTGAAATGACTCAAGGATGAACAAATATGATCAGTAGCACCACTATCAATAATCAAGAACTAAAGGAAGAGAGAAATTTATTATCAATGTGTGTTGTTGTGTTGGAAGGAATATCATATATTTGATTAGAGACATTGTCACTGGATTTAGACTGTTGTAGAAGGGTTAACAATGTTTGATACTGCTCTGGAGTAAAACCAATATGCTGAGAATGTACTTCTGACCTTGAACCTTCATGATTCTGCTGATTATTATTAAACTTGAACTGAGGTGGAAAACCATGTCTTCTATAGCACGTATCAATCACATGTCCTGTCTGTCCACAATGACTACAAACATTAGAAATATATCGTCTTCCAAAACTACTTCTGTTAGTATCATTCATTATTTTTGACTGATCACCAAAAAATTGTCTCTCTTGGTGTGTACCAATAGAGCAAACCATATGTTGCTGAGAACTAACATGATAAGGTGAAAAATATTGTGAGGGATCAATAATTTCGGTCATGATAAATGTAGCAACCAGAGCTCTCAAATTAGAGCTCTGATACCATATTATGAAAATAAAGAGAAGAACAAAGATGAACAAAAAAACATGAGAATGAATATATGCTCTCTGTTTTTTCCGTGTATTTCATTCAAAATAAAAAACTGAATATATACAAGTACTGTACCCATTCTAGGTATAGCTAAATAAAGAAAACAAAATAAAATTATTACAATCTGATAATGTCATAAAAATAAATAAACAGAATTGATGATAATTTGATTCTACTATAAAGACAAAATCAAATAATTAGTTTCCTTCTAGAAGCCTTTTATCCATATTCTCTGAATAAACTCATAAACAAATTAAAAGATATAAAAATATACATCCTTCGATTGAGTTGTACGATGCTTGCAGAACGAGAATGTGTAGCAATGGAAAAGCAGCCATTAAAAATGATTAAAAACATGACATCAATTAGAAGAAACCCCATGTTATCTCGTATACGAGGTTTCAGAGAAGAATAATAAGTTTATGTTACTCTCCAACTTAGTTGTCTTTGTTTCTACATTCACGTCACCAATTATTGATTCTGTAATAACAGGGAAATGTATTATTCTATAAGTGTGTAAAGGTAATGGTATAATATTAATGAATAAAACAAAAAGTCTTCTACAACTTATATGTAAACCAAATTAACTAAACATAAACCAAAAAGTTAACCATAATAAATCACATATAATTAACCACAATAGACCTCATCTAGATGGCAGAAAATATTATAAATAAACATCTCAAAAATAATATTGAATTTTTCTTTTTAACATTGATGAAAACTTTTGCAAAATATAATATTTTTTTGACATAAATTATCTTAAGAATCCCTTTTGCAACTTTATCTTTAATAAAGAAAATAATTAAATTTGCAAGCATTAGATCCTTATCCTTTCACGTAAGATGGGATTTAGGACTGTTTTAACAATCTTACTCTCAATATATACAAGCAAAATGAAACAGTTGACAAAGTTCTCTATTCCGTTTCCGCATAAGACTTGTTAATCCTGTTTTGCTTTTTGAACTTCCAGAAGATTAAAGAATTATTGAAAAATGGCATAATTGAATAATAGATTTTTTTGCTATTTTGATAAGATCCCCAGGTTAACATCAACATGAGCATGCAACTGGATATTAGAATTTATTTTTAAAAACAATATCTTATCTAACCGTGTGTTTGAGGTACCTATGTAAAGTATTATTATCATTCATATGATTTCAGGATTATAAATAAATTAACTAAGTTTGTGGATACTGAAACATATGCCAAACCTATATGTAGTTAAGTATAAAAAGTCTTTTTACAAGTCTTTGGTATCATCTCCATATCAGCTAACTTGGTATTCGATTTTGCAATAATAAGTTTAAACTTAGATCTATTGGAATAGTTGAGAGTTTACCTCCAATCATACCACAATCTTTCAACAGAGACAAAACATAATGTCTTTGATTCATAAATATTTCTTTTCTTAACTTAAATAATTCTGTTCCAAGAAAAAAAATTTAAAATGTCTAAGATCTTTTAAGCTGAAATGTTGATAAAGAAGAATTTGTGTGCGAAATAATGTCATTATTAAGCCTAACAATGATAATACCATTCACATAAACTAAGACAACAAAAAAATTTAGACCACTATCTTATGTAAATAATAATCAAATTTAAATTGTTTATAATCATGAAAAAAATAAAGTATTATTGAATTTGATAAACCAACTTCTAAAAGCTTGTTTAAGACCATATATAAATTTATTAAGCTTACAAACAAGAAGAGTAGTTAAATTTATAAGAGTGTTATAACCTTATGAGATCTTCATATAAATATCTTATTTAAGATTACTTTTTAGAAAAACATTATTAATATTTAGTTAGGCTAAATGTCAATGTTTAGAAGTAGTTAAGGATAAGAGAAGTCTGAGAGTAGTGATCTTGACAGCGGAAAAAGTTTCCTTGAAATGAATATCATATTGTTGGATAAATCTCTTAGTAACAAGCCTAGCTTTGTGTTTAACAATAATAGCATTAGAATTAAGCTTAAGAAGCTTGAGATTCATAATGTTCTAAAATTTAATAAATGTAATGCCTATGAGAACTAGATAATTAAGGTAGATAACATTGTATATAATTATCAGTAGTGGAAGAATGAGTGACATTATAACAGTGATAATCAATAGATATTTGAGATGATTCATAACTTTATTGGAATGTCTAACAACAATTTAATTTTAATTATTTTGTTGGAAATTAGTATCTGTGGTATAAGTATCATTTATGAGAGAAGTATGAGTATTAGAAAGAGCAACAGAAGGTAATTATGTAATATCATCGAAGGTAACAGAAGTTTCTTAGATACCTCCTACTTTTAATAGAGGCCTATTTCTTTCTTAAAAACAATATATTTCATATTTACCTTGTATAGAGGCCTATTTCTTTCTTAAAAACAATATATTTCATATTTACCTTGTAGAGCCAAGATGGATGATTTTAAACCACAACCTGTACATATGACTTCTACCCTAAAACTCACTATTAATGACTTTACATCTATCCTTGATTCTTCCTTTTTTAGATCAATTGTTGGTGGCCTACTATACATCACCATCACTAGACTATAATTGTCATTTTTCATTAATAGAAGTGTGTCAGTCTATATGACTTAAATTTTAAGATAGATTGGATTACCTCTAAGTAATCCGATATATAAGAAAAGAAACAAAAGGTTTCTCATTTTAAGAAAACCACGATTGAAGTTGTCTGAAAAATATTATTGACTTTAACATGACATTATTATAATTAATTTTTTTTTTAACAGTAAAAAATAAATATATAAATGTGAGGTAGTTAAGGGATACCCGGTATACAAAACCTTAGATAGTATACTTAATATTATACTTACAAACAACAAATTATCCCCATACAAAGTTACATAAGGATTACACCAACAAATAGAAGTACAAATAAGATTCTACTTAATATCTAGGCCACAAAACTGTTATCTTCCCATCTCATTCATAATTTATAACATATTGTATAGGAACCTCTCATAATTCATCCTAGAAGATCCCTTTTGCATTACTTGTTTATATTCCTGCATCACATCTTAGTCTAGGTCAGAAGAAGAAGTGAGTGTATTATAATTAATTAATGTTGATTCTAAAACAAGGTAAAAGATTTTAATTTTTTTAATAAGTTAAAAGACTTTTAAATTTTAATTTTTTTCTTATATAAAATCTACATGTCAATTCAATAATGCTAAATTTTATTAATAAATTGATTTTTTTTAATTAAGTAAAAAGGTTAAGTTAGCTAATTTTATGTTAAGTTATTTTTTTATTAGTTAATTTTAAATAAGAAAATGTGTTTAAGCGTGAATGAGGATAATATTATTTATCTATTTTATTACTAACTAACATATTATTTTATTATTAAACTTGTTATTTATTTTTATAAAGAAAGTGTGTATTACTAGTGATATCATATTATTGATTTTATTGGCAACTATTGAGCACAGGTTTGATCGATATTATGTACAATTTTGACTTTTTAAAAATAAATAATAAATAAATAAGTTATACTAGATGAAGATTACAGTTCATTTTCTGTAGTTATTAATTCTTAGTTTTGCAATTTCTCACTCTCTTTTTTTTAATTTTGTTATTAAACTTTATGAAATCCAAAATCTCTAGTTGAAGGAAAATCTCGATATGAAGAGTTTATGTAACTCAACGTTCTTTCAGAGTCAAATATTCTTATGTAAAAAAAATAAATAATAAATAAAAATATTAAAAAACTTAATTAGATAAAGTTGAGATTTATATTTTTTAAAATGTAAGACATTATTCAAATCAAATTAGATAGATAAAAAATATGTAATTAAAATTATGATGAAAAAGAAATTTTTTTAAAGATATGAATAAATTTAGTAAATATAGAATGACTAAAACAGTTGAAAGAGAAAACGAAATTTTTTTAATAAACAAATGTTTCTTTAAATAAATTGAAATCAATAACTAAAGAGAAGAGTGTAAATAATTTCTCTTTTAAGTTGTCTAATAAACTTTTAAAATGTTTTAAATTTAAGCTCCGTTACAAAAATTTAGATACATATGTAATCAATATAAGTATTTTTCACCAAAATAAAAAAACTTCACACATTTATAAGTACAAAATACCATACCTTGAAAATTTATCTATAGACCTGATAAAACAGAAAAAAAAACTAATAACTATCAAAATATTTGTTTACGAATTTTTTTGTGCTTATTAATTTATGTTGCATGTTTCCCATTTTCGTGTTATATTATTTAATTTTAATTAAAACATGTATAATATATGTTATTGCATAATATATGTAATTCGTGTTATATTATGTTGAAGACTTTAAAAATTGCACATGACAAAAAAGTTGAGGCTAATATTTGAAGTTCATCCATTCCGTGCAGCAGCCCTAGCTAGCATAATTTAGAAAAGCCAATTGCATTTAAAGGCTGCGCTGAGAAGCTAGTTGCTTACTAATATCATATTTTATTTATTTTGTAGGGCACATACACGTATTATTTTTGGTTTATATAAACACCATAGTGCCTAGAAGATTAGTTTAACAAAATATTTTTTCACAAACACTCTCATACACAAGATTGGATTTTTTTTATATTTGGTTAACGTGGGCCCTTACTACCAAGTTGTTGATGGGATAAAGCTTTAAACTATGTTGAAAATGGTCAGCATATGCATTGTACAGAGATATATTGATCATCTACTTTGTCGCACTCTTCCAGGTGCATGCATTACCATCACTTCACTATTCTATTAATTTGTCTACATCATTCCTTTTTTTTGTCAAGAGTTCTATTATTATGACTACTTTTACACAAGTGGATAAAATATAGAAATAATACTAAAAAGAAAATAAATAATATGATAAAGAGCGATAAAAAACTGAAGATTATTAAAAAGGGCGTTACAGAAAATATGTGTAATACAGAGAAATTCTTTTTAATCACTGATGATAAGTTGTGTAATTTTTATTTTCTTCAATTGATGTGATTTTGTGGTTTCCAGTTAACAGACGAAACAAAAAGTTTAAAAAGGAAATGTTTAGAGAAATAACAAGCTTTTTTTTAAGAGTTATTAACGAGGAGGTTGTACCAATAATATTTCGAATACTTCTTTTTTCATGTTTAATAGTTTTGAATTACAGCAATCCATTACTTATAGTTTTTGATATTTCATGTATTGGGTTAACTCAAATGATACTTTACGTTTTTGATATTATATATATATATATAATTTAAAATTATGATAAATAAGATCAAATGATATTAATCAAATAAAACGTTTTGCAGAATATAATATTTGAACACAAGGAATTTTTGAAATATAATATATAAAGAGATATTTAAAAACATATAAATTAATTAAGATAATAATGCTTGTTATAATACAAGTTTCTGATAATGGGACATATATAAAGCCAAACATATAATCATAACTACATTTATAATTTTGAGAGTTTTCTTCCATTTTTTTTTTATTTAAGTGATATTAACAAAAGAATAGTGAGAGAGAGATTGTTATTGATGCATATCTATATATGATTATTTTGTGTTTTATAATTATTGATGCATATCTGAAAAGAAAATGGAGAGAGATACATATCTATATTTATTTTTTAAACAGCGAAGAATTAAATTATTTATATGTTTTTTATGTTTTGGAAATGGAGAGAGAAGATACATATCTACATATATTTTATGTTTTGAAATTTTTTAAAAAATTACATATTTATATTTATTATAATAATTGAACATTAAAGTGACAATTATTAGAGTGGGTAGGCTAAGTGGCAGTGCAAGGATTGGACATCTATGAAAAAATTATTTTTTACTAGTTGTATCGTTACATATTTTAATAGCAAAACTAATACATAATATATTTTTATATTCGTAGGAGAGTTATTTCAAATCTAGATTGGAAGAGAAAATTGGCAAGACCAAGACTTTCATGGTGGACATATAGTAATAGGTGGGTAAACACAGACATCAAGATTTATATTAATAGCTGAAAAAAAAAGATTTATATTAAATAATTGAAGTTTCTTCTATGACATGGTCAAGGAGCTAGCAGTGCATACACTCTATTTATAAGAAGACTGCATCAATGAAGTTTAATAACCAATTCAAGGCCTGTTGAGGGCTAATCCTTAAACTATTTTGTGGTGTGTCACATTTTCCACCATGGCCTCTCACTTCCCCAGAAACCAGAGGTTCTCATTTGCTGCTTTCCTTCTTCTTTTTGAACTGTTCACAGTAAACCTTATCACAACAGGTCAGTCTCTCTCATTGTTACCTTGCGTCCATTCATTTATTAATTTTTGCTGATAGATTCATATATATATATATATATATGTATATAATGCTAGCTTCTCAGACAAGATTGGTAAACCTGGCTGATCTTGTTCTAGTTAGCAGTCTGTCAGAGATAAGTTAAGATGTCTCAATCCACCAATTGATTAACAGTACACACTGAGAAATTTTCAAATTAACAAAAAGGAAAAATTAAAATGAAAAATCAAATTATTATTTCATAAATTTAATTTGAAAAATCAGTTAGAAACTTATTATATATTGACAACTTAGTCTAAATATTAAACATATTTTTTATTGATATTAAAGAGATTGAATTTATAAAATAAACTAATAACCATCACAAATGTAAAGTTAATTTTCTAATAAAATTAAAAACTTTATATATATATATATATATATATATATATATATATATATATATAAAGTCTTAAGTATAAAATCTCAACCAGTAAAATAAATGGACAAGTCAGTCTGACTTAGCTGGCCATTGCCAGATGCTAGGTGTTAGGTGTTGTTGCAACTATCTAGTTTATTGGATTAATAAATCTATTTTATGTCTGCTTAATTAATAATGTTTTGCTATGTCAATTAATATAATACATAAACATCAAATGAAATTAATAGTTTTAGTTGACCTGACAAAAAATTATTGAAGAAATAGAGAAGTTGATACAACATTCAGAGAAGTGATTTTAATCCCAAGCTAATCTTGTTATTTTGGCCATTTAGATCAGCAAAGGAACGGCTTCATGAAGCTAACTTATTTTATCATCCTTAACATTACAACATATTTTATATATCTATAAAAAGACCATTTTCTATTTTAGAAGACATTATAATGCCTTTTTTTCCTCAAATTATCACTTTTCAAAAGATCATTTTAAACTAAAGCTAATGAAAAACTATCGATTATTTCTTTAAAATAAGCTTCACCAATTTTATTCAATGTTATTATTACCTACCAATTTTCCAAATGTATGCGATGCATTTACTGCTAAATATGCCTTAATCATATATATATATATATATATATATATATATATATATATATATATATATATATATATATATATGAAGCATGTAGTTGCAGTACGACATATTTTAATTTCACAGACATGAATTTTGTTTTGGTTAGCAGATGCTCAAATCGGTGCGTGTTATGGCATGATGGGCAACAATCTACCACCAGCTAATGAAGTCATAAGTCTGTTCAGATCAAACAACATAATGAGAATGAGACTTTACGATCCCAATCAAGATGCTCTACAAGCACTGAGAAATTCAGGCATTGAACTCATTCTTGGAGTGCCAAACTCTGACCTTCAGGGTCTTGCCACCAATGCTGACACTGCTCGCCAATGGGTGCAAAGGAACGTGATGAACTTTTGGCCTAGTGTTAGAATCAAGTACATAGCAGTTGGCAACGAAGTGAGTCCTGTTGGAGGCTCCTCTTGGTATGCTCAATATGTTCTTCCTGCTGTCCAAAATGTATACCAAGCTATTAGAGCTCAAGGCCTTCATGATCAAATCAAGGTTTCAACAGCTATTGACATGACCCTCATAGGAAATTCCTACCCCCCATCACAGGGTTCCTTCAGGGGTGATGTTAGATCATACTTAGACCCTATAATAGGGTACTTGCTATATGCAAATGCACCTCTACTAGTCAATGTGTACCCTTATTTTAGTTACTATAATAACCCTAATGACATATCACTTCCCTATGCTCTTTTCACTGCACCAAATGTTGTGGTATGGGATGGCCAATATGGGTACCAGAATTTGTTTGATGCTATGTTGGATGCAGTGCATGCAGCCATTGATAACACTAGGATTGGTTACGTGGAGGTGGTTGTATCTGAGAGTGGGTGGCCCTCGGAGGGAGGGTTTGCTGCCACGTATGACAACGCACGTGTGTACTTGGGTAATTTGATTCAACGGGCTAGCAGAGGAAGCCCTAGAAGGCCTTGGAAGCCCACAGAGACTTATATATTTGGCATGTTCGATGAGAATGGAAAGAGTCCTGAGATAGAGAAACATTTTGGGCTCTTTTATCACAACAAACAGAAGAAGTTCCCCCCTTTACCTGGTGGCAAGAGGGATGGGAACATTGTTATTGGTGACTTCAACGCAACAAATGCCCTTAAGAGTGACATGTAAGGTTGGAACCCTACTTCTTCTCAAAGTCTGTTGTAATATTCCACCCACAAAATAAGAGAGTTTGACGTTTGTAAAACATTTTTATCCCTTGGTTTTGGATAAAACATATGTTGGTTTGTTAATAAAAATGAAAGTAAGATGTTGAAAAAATTAGGTGATGTGTATCTTCTCCTTAAAACAAAGTAGGGGTCAAAATGATTCATTGGGAAATAATGATATAATGATATTTAAATAATTACAATTTATATAAGTTTAATTAATCACAAGATAAATCATTAATTGCTTTTTCATAACTTTTTTACTGCCTTAAATTATTAAAGTTCACTTAATATAAGATGCTAGAACATGGGTGAAAAAAAAATTACGTTCACTTCAGTTATTTTTTTTTATAATTGTTGGATTTATCAGTATAACTGATACATAAAATTTAATTAAAATATGACTATGTAAAACTTTTCTTTATTATAGATTCAATCATTGAATACTATATATGTAGTGTAAGGTTTCTTAATCTTTGTAAAATGTAGTTATATCTATAAGTATAACTTTTTCATTTTACAAATATAAATAGATATGTTGTATTTTCTTAATTTTTTTATCCACTTTGGATTGGTGGATATCAATTCATTTCCTATTCTTGAGAACAGTCTTAATCATGGTCAATGGCTGCCTTCCAATTTCCATATGTAGTTTTTCTTATGATAGCTACAATCCTACAAGATAATCTTCTAATTTGTTTACGCATTTATGATTTATCTTTTGTATTCATGGTTCCTCTTACGCGTGCATGTTCAATTCAAGTCCACAGCGTAGCCGCCACTAAAAAGCATCATTTAGAGAAGCCACTTGGAATATGTCTTTATTGATAATTTCTACTTGTTCTACATCATGAAAAATATCATTATATGAAAGATAACAAAAATTACATATTATACATTATCATTAATAAAAAAAAAGTATGCGTACATGAATACTATAGGAATTAGTGTAGCTGAGAGATTAAAAGTATATATATATATATATCCAAACCGTAAGAATACATAAATCATAAATGCATAAATACAAATAAGTGCAGCTGAGAGAATCAATAAATATGTAGTAAACTTTCTTATGAAACAGTAAATATAAGTAAATTTTACAATTTTACAAATACAATAGATTATATATGGTATTCTTTATATGATACATAAAGAAAATACATTAAAATAATGATATCATTTAACGTTAAAGATTTTACCTTCTATTTTAGAATCATATATTTTTTAAATTTATATTTAATATTACATTAAATAAAATTGATTAATTAAAAATCGCATAACTTTAAATCATAGGAAATAATAAATAATTGTATAGCACGTTGACGAAGTAAAATATATATTAAATGGCAAATATAAAAATTATTAATAAGTTTATATTTTTACTTAAATATATGTTAATTATCATTTATGCACTTTTCATACAAAGAATGCAATATATAATTTATTAAATAGTAAACATAACTGAATTAACATTATTTACATATAAAGCATATAGGAATACAGGGAAGAATGATATCTTCACTGAAGAAAAAAATATGAGGAAAGGAAGATATGATGTAGAAGGTAAGTTACATTAATAGTGGATCATGATAATTTAAATATTTTTTACCAATGAAAAGAATAAATAAATTAACTATAAAACAAAAAGGATAATTCAACCCTTTTGACAAAAATATTCACAAATGTAATAAAGACACTTGGAATCCGTTCCCCCAACTTCAGTCCATCATCCATAAACTCACAGAAAACAATCACAATTCTTTCTTACCTATTGATGCCTTAATGCTCTAATTGGAGATTGGTGTTCTAAATTTGATTCAATCAGCGATGCAGCTTACATACTTCACCACCAAACTTAAACCATCACGTTCACACATGTTTAAGGAGAGATACAGGATAATGCAATACATATGTTCAACAAGAGGTGCAACGGGCAATAGAATCCATGATGGTCCTAAGATGGAATCGCAGTACGAAAGTGCAGAAATTTATAAAGGTTAAAATATGAAGATGGAGAATCAGAGGTGCAGAGGAAAACGACTCAGGAAAGCGTGGGTGGGAGGGCAGTGCAGGGTATATTAAATTGCCCAAAGGATTTTTTTGTCTTTTCATAATTAGTATCGAGGTGTAGGTTGAAACTACAGAGGTGCAGGAAGAATGCGTCCTTTCTTTTGTGAAAAATTGAAATAAAAATAGTTTGAAAAATCAATTATTTTATTATATCTATTAAAGAATGAGGCATTCTTCCTTCATCTCTATACTTTCTTCCTGCACCTCCATAGCACATTAAATTGACCCTTATATCTTTAATGAAAAAAAATTAAATAAATCTTACCTTTTATAAATTTTTTATATTTTAAATTATATAATCCCAAATGTAAAAACAACTATATTTTAAAATTTAGAATAAAAAAAATATATTTTGAATTATACAATCCAAAATATAATTTTTATATTTTGGTTATTGACGAAAAAAATATATTTTTAGTATTTTGACAAAATATAAGATACAGGACGAAGGCATGGAGGAGAAAAAGAATTGAAAAATATAAATATTTAATAATATTGTAACTTAAATTATTTTTAATTATTAATTATAACAAAATGAGCTAATATTTAAATCTAATAATCATTTTAATTTATCTAATTTAAAATATTAATAATTAATTAAAAAAATTAAAAATTTATTTTATAGATTAATTATGTTATATATATATATATATATATATATATATATATATATATATATATATATATATATTTTAAAAAAAATTACAGAAAAATTAGTAGCTTCGCTTTCCAAACAACTCTTTGGTGAGATAGATCAATTTTTTTCTTTGGTGAGTTCAATTGGCCTTGTTAATCCAGAAATAGATTTATAACTTTCAGAAAAGTTAATATTTTAGAGTATATTTTGAAAATTCTGAATGTCTATGTAAATTACTTCCTCTATGTGTCTATACTCATCCTAGTAACTTAACAAAATAATAAATACGGTAATTAATTAACAGTCTTGTACTTGTATCGCAGGAGCAACTTAATTGAGTTTTGTTCTTTTGGTAATTATATTATAAGGTTTACAAAGTTAATTTCATAGATAAAGGTCAAAAGTATTGCCTTGCCACCTGCAATTTGATTCGTTTTTAAATCCATACGTACAAAATAACAAAAAGATTCAGTTAGTTTTGCTCAATACGTGAGTCCCTCCTCTGATATTGCCCAATACGTTCTACCTGCAATCCAAAACATCTACCAGGCTATTAGGTCATACATAGACCCCATTATCGGCTACTTGGTATATGCAAATGCACCTTTACTAGCCAATGTGTACCCTTGTTTTAGTTACTCTTGTAACCCTACAGATATATCACTTCCCTATGCTCTTTTCACCTCACCAAATGTTGTGGTCTCGGATGGTCAATATGGGGTTGCAAGAGGAAACTATGGAAGTGCAGGAAGAAACGACCCAAAATTTTTTTGACTGATCCAAGCCCAAGCATTTAGGTTGACGAGATAGAATATTTCTTCTCCATCAACTTTCTCTTACTTAAAAATTCTCACTTTCCCAGCTTTTGTCGAAAAGGTTTGACAGTATATGTTTACATACATTCTCACATCATTATCATCCTTGGACAGATTGAACAACTTTTTACTTTTTGATGCTCTCTTTGGACCCCTCATCCTTGGCTTTTCAACATCGGTGAGACCTGGCAAATCACTCTCACCCTTCTTCACAATAACCAAGTTCAAAACATAACAATGCAACATAAGTACGTGAATAGGAGTTTCAACATAAGTTTCCCAAGTTGAAATTTAGACATTCCCCAATGTTAGTGCAAGTTGCACAAATATATACTCACCTATGATTATGTTTATATATTTCATCATGAATTTGACATACTTTTAGATTTGCCGAGGAAAGAGAACATAAAGTGTTATTTGATCATACACAATTCTCCATATTGTAGAAAGTTTTATAGTATATTGTAGCAGTAGGGAGACATTGTCTCTTCTCAGAAGGAGTATCGTTTATTTTTCTAATATAATTAACTAGATATATAATTTTCAGCCGTAGGAATATAATAATCTTATGATACTCGTGAGCTAAAGTGGAAAATCAATTTTGATAATCTACATACTATGATTGCGATTTCTTTATATGAGAAGCTTTTCCTTCACTCAAAGTATGCAACTGGCAAAGCTGGTCCATGATTTTGGTCTCGAAGCATATGAGTTATAGAAACTTATAGGAAAATGGAATTTGCAAGCATAACGAATCGTAGATTATTTAGCATGTCCCTATTTAAGTTAAACCATTTGATTGTGTGGAAGAGAAAGAGACACCTATGATTGCAGCTGCCACTGGAAGACTTATTTGGAATATTTCAGGGCACCTTGGAATCAATTCTTTATATTATTGGGCACTGAAATTTTAATTTTCACTCTTTTGGTTGTTGTTCACGATTCCATATTATCTAGCAGACCAATCCACATTAATAATATTTTTGTCCTATCAAGAACTAACAAAGAAGAAACGTTGTATAGTAAAAGTATTTGTTATTAATGCTAAAGGAGTAGCAAAATTACTTTCTAAAGATACAACATGCAGTTTATAAATGACTGCCCTCCGTTTACAAACATAATCCCTGTTCCAGTACCAAACTAATGTTACACATCTCTTATTTCAACAGTTAATCTTTAACTACATAAGTAAAATATTTCCACACCTCATATTTCCCAAAAACAGTTTAAAAATTACAATCTATGAAGATTATAGAATTATTTAGAGAACCTGTAGTGTAACCACTCGAATTGATAAGGCCTTTGTTGTATTGCTCCTTGATACTGCTCGAGAAAGCATGCTTAGCCATTTGAGCTACTACTTCATGGCCCTTCTGCTGACTTGGCTGTGCTTTCAAAGATGAATTGGATTCTCCACTTTTGGCACCACCACTGCTACTACCCTTTGCTACGTTACAATGAGAACACGCACTACGGGACCAAATACCGGTTCTACGCGTTTTGGCAATGACCTTACGCAACTCATCACTGGGGTGGTTGAAAGGACCCTCCACTACAACAGTAAAACAATTTTTACTGCGAAGAATTTTGGCCTCAACCGAAAGACCAACATCTTTGGTGATATAATAGTGTGCCATATTCACCATATAAGCATTCTCAGCGTTAACCTTTTTCTTCATTTCAAAGACAAAAAGACCCTCTCTGAAGGAACAACCATACGGAACAATGGTTGTCTCTATGGTGTGATCTTCTTTGGCCCTTGTGAAGGACATTGGGGCAGTACAAGAATCGATGCCAGTTATCCCTCCTCGGAGACCATCGCGACCAACCCTTGTGATTTTCAAGGCGAATTCGGTTTTGTTGTTAGCAAAGTCGCCTAATCCGAAATGTATGCTCTCCACACCGTTGTTGTCACGGCTTGCCTTGAGATTAAAACCACATGTGTTCTTTTTCTGACTTGTTTTGTATTGAACACCCCAAACTTCTGTGTGGTCATTTTCTTTGTTGTGGCCCATGGAAACTTCAAACGAGTCTCCCCAACTTGCTGTGCTACCTGTGGCACCGGCATCATAAGAACTACATTCGCTTCCAAGGTTAGTGTGACTACTGTGACCTGTTCCCATTGTGTATGTTAGTACGAGGATGTAACTAAATTTGGACAAAGAAGGTTATAGCAGAGCAATGAGCACTTGGAATGAGTCTGAGTACACTAATGAGAAAAGTAATGTAACATGCATTTATACTCATAAACGTAATACATTAATAATCAATATAATAATATTTTTTCATGTATAATATTTTAATTTGAACTAAAAAAGAAACATCAAATACAACAATAACTTTAATCTACTCATAAAAATAATATAAAAATGAGGATATTATTGTAAACAATTAAACAATTCAAAACTAGCGGCACTATATATTTATATATTATAAAATCATTGAACCTTCCTCTAAGTAATAAGTGTGGCATCATTATAGCAGATAATTGGAGAATATGATGCCAATGAAGGGGAATCGAAGAGTTGGGTTCTTGGCTTTTCTACGTTGTTCAAAACGAATAAACAGAATAGAATCATGGAAACCAAATACTAAATAATGGCTAGGGTATTGCATCAATCCTCTGATGAAGTCTTAAAATCAAATCCAATTAAGCATCTACCAAATACAGAAACTTAGCACAAACCTTTATATAGCCTTTTATTATTCCAGACGTGTGTGGTCAGAGAATAAATTCTCTTTGAAATTTCTATTTGGATCCAGTGAAATTTCGTCAAAATCTTACAATTTTTTTTTTAACTAAAGACTGATATTTCTTTTTCTTTTTAACAGCAAAAAAATAAAATTATTCTTATCGAAAACATTTAAGCATATTCCAACCCTAATACAAAATAAATAAAGAAAATCTTAATAATGACTATCTAACTGAAAGTAATCTTTGCATGAGGGAAACCAAACTTTTGTCTCAAAGTTTAAGCTTTTAATTTTTATTTATAGAATTAAAATTATATACACACTACAGCATACTTTAACTTCTTTATCAAATAACCACCTCTTGAAAATATTAATATAAAGAGTGATTTTGTCACCCACTTTTTAAAAATATTTGGAGGTAACGTTAAATCTTAACTAATTTTAGTAAAATTAGTGAACCCGTTTAAAACAAGAAAAAGTTCTCCCAACACCTATTCCATTAACAAAAGTAACTTTAAGATTTTAGTGAATTTAGGTGTCAAAACATATACGGGTAGACATGATTTTAATCTTTGCTTTTTTTTTTCAACAAGATTGACATGCAAAGCATGTCTGGAGTATAATAGAAAAAAGAAAAGAAAATCACTATAAAATTAGGGTAAAACTCATGAAACCAAACTATAAAAATGAAAGCAAAGACCACCTCTATTTTGTAAAAAAAAATTATGTTAAGTCAACGTAAAGAAGTGAAAATAAGATTCGAGTCATATATATTTCCTACTATTAGATGAAATTTATAAGTCTTTTGATTTTATTTCTTTTATAGAAAGAAACAAAAATTAGATGTTATAATAAGGACAATTTTCCTTCCACTTTTATAAAAAGAAACAAAAGTTAGATGTTATAATATGGACAATTTTCCTTGCGTGGAAGGATGTAGGAGTTTAAGGTTCCCTTAAGATCCTAAGATGGTTCTTCATTCTTAGATTGAGTGGCTCTCCTCTAAGGAGGTTTGAGTCTATTGAGCTGTCAGAATGGATTGGTCTAAATCTAAAATAATTTATCCTTAATTAGTAGCCTTTTGAAATAGGAAGTGTTGATTTTATGGTAAATGTCTAATGTTAGATGAGTTCTTGTAGTGGAAGTCTAACAATTATATATTACAAGGAGACAAACTAGTCATAAAAATATATATATAATTTATCCGAAATAATTAACTGTTTCCGATCATGCACATGTATATATCTTTTTATATCTTTCCGTTATAATTATTTAGGAACAAATTCTTAACTTATATAAAAATGATATTTCTCTCCATGATATTAGGCCTACAAGCTTAACTAGCCATTTTTGACCCTATCAATGACCATAACTACTCATTCTGCTTATTCTATTGTAAAACTTGTCACAACAACTCAATTACTCAATAAACTATCGTCCTCAAATTATCTTACTTAGTACAGGCAAGTTATTATATTATTGAATGCAAATAATAAAGTAGAATAGATACCATTGCTTTAGTAATTTTTTTAATTTTAGATAACAATTAACTCAAATACATTCAAGCATTCAACAACCATCATTAATCTAGAAATAAAAAAATAAAAACAAAAGTTTGAGAATGGGATGCAATTTAAGTTAAATTGTCATGAATTTCTTAAAAAAATGAGTAGTGAGTAATTATTGCATGAAAATTTATTAATGCTAATGAAAATTAACCTTTTTCAAGTTATTTATCTTTAATTATCAATTAATTGATATATGATATTTAAATATGTTATGTAAATATCACTTTTTCTTTCACGCTTTCTAGATACATTACTTTATGTTTTTTATCCTAGCAACATATTTTTAGGTCATATAAATGTTATTTCAATTTTAGTCATTACAAATATATTATTTTTTTACCCTCTAAATGTTCTTTTTTATTTTAGTTTCTATAAATACATTATTTTTTTACTAGTTACATTAGTAAATATGTTTAAGGTTTTGTTTGGTTGGGAGAGTGGATTTGAGAAGATGGATTTGAAGGAATTTGAGTGGATTGTGTGGGGATGAAAAAGTTGTTTGGATTAAGGGATGAATGGTAAGATTTGAAAAGATTTGAGGAGATGGATTATGAAAGTTTGAGAATGATTTGACAGATGTTATAGATTTATTTTTATTTTTTTAATTGATATATTTCTAAAAATACTAATTAACCCTTATGAAATAAGATGGTAAAAAATTAAAATGAATTGGATTAAATAGATTTTAATATAAAAACATTACTAAAATTATTTAAAACATATCTTCTAAATTGTTTAAAATTAAACATAAATCCTAAATAATGCAATAAAATCATAAATTTATTTTTTTATTAAAATATACAATTTAGTCTAAATTATAATTAACTGAAATTTGTAAAAAAAATTCTTACAATCTAAACTATTTTTTTTTAATTGAAATTTAATGTTATTTTTGTAAGTATAATTATTTTTACATTTTACTTAAATTCTTTTAAAGTTATTAGTCTAAATAAAAATAGTTTGCAATGTTTTTAAATTTACTTTTTTATTAATTCTCTTACTTAAAAAGTTAAATATTTTTTACTATATTTTTAAGATATTAAATACAAATTTTTTGAATTCTTATTTTATTTCTATAAAAATATTAATAAGTTATAATAAAAATATATATAAACAGTCTACTTAAATTGACTAAAACAAATAAAAGATATACTTAAATTTAAAATAAAGAATATTAATAGATAATATTTAATTAAAAGTAATTATTCAAAATTAAATACTCTTGTTAACATATACATGATACCATTAAATATTATATATGTTTACAAGAGTATTTGATAATTTCCACCTCATTTATAGAAATTATTTTATAATTTCAAGTTCCATCCCTTCAAATCTCTTCATATTGGCGTAGATGTCATCCTACAAATCCGTCTTCATCTATCTTCTCAAATTAGGTCAACCAAACAACTTTCATCCTCTTAAACAATATATCTTCTCAAATCAGTTCAACCAAACAGACATTAACTGAGAAACGAAAATCAAACAAGACAAAAAGCATGAATCAAACCTAAAATATCTTTACTGAAAAAAAAGAAGTTACCTTAAATAATAAATATTCTCAAATCAGTTCAACCAAACAGACACTAACTAAAGAACGAAAATCAACGCTAACTAAGGAACGAAAATCAAACAAGACAAAAAGCAAGAATCAAAACTAAAATATCTTTACTAAGAAAAGGAGTTGATCCGATAGAGCGATCATGAAGGTCAAATAGAGATTCTTCAGCTCCACAAGTAATCTTGAAACCGAAAGATAAATGATGGTTCAAGTTTAATAACAGAAGTATATTAGTGATTTTTCATATATTTTTATTTTTTAGTTTTTCAAAGTCACATCTGTATGACCGTATATCCCTACTGATTAGTCCTGGATCCAAACAAGTAACAAGACATGTCCTATTTTCTTATCCTTGGACCTCTCAACATCTTCATCTTCAGACACAACGAAACGGGCATATAGTTTTAGAGCAAGTAGTTTTAACTCATTCGTACGGTTATACACTTCTGTACTAGAAAAATAATTATGGACCATCTTATATAGTTTCTAGGGTGAAGGAGAGCAATGATAAAATAAGCATGACATAGGAACAAAATGTTTAAAACAAAAACATAAAAGGCAACCTAGAATCTGAAAGTATCAAGGATCACCAAGGCACATAAACTACAATTTATGATTGATTAATGATTATTATTGTAAGATATGCAACCAGAACAAATAGTCACTAGATTGATTCTCATATCAATATACGGTGTCCGTCTCCATGTGTAGAAAAATAAAAGATGATGGGTAATAAGGATTTTTATTGAGCGATAACCAAGGAAAGAATGCAAACAAAATTGGAAAATCAAAAGGGAAAAAAAATTAATACTAACAAGAGGGCAGCCACCAAAAGGCACATAATTTGAAGCAATAAGCCAGCTTGAAGTGAGCTGCCACCAGAAGCTACACAATGTTGATGGACATATAAGCGGGGAAACAGAACAGCATAGAAAACGGGACATTTGCTCCTATCAAGCGGTTCCCTTGTGTTTCAAAGTTATCTTATCCCCAAGACTAAGGGCAATTCCCTGAGTTTTACTTCTTATTCTGATGTATCCACTCAACTTGCCATCTGCTTGCTTCTCAATGCTCACATTCACCAAAGCATCTTCCC
>Ga0209700_105895_pt1 | contig 19898 bp, 6 predicted proteins | sample SiratroredBW_FD_187528 | JGI IMG/M metagenome (GOLD analysis project Ga0209700, IMG submission 187528) | Root nodule microbial communities of legume samples collected from California, USA - Siratro red BW (SPAdes) (version 2) | ecosystem: Host-associated > Plants > Roots > Nodule | place: USA...
AAAGTAAAAAAAAAAAAAAAAAAAGACATAAGTAAAATTAAGAAAGAACTTGTTTAAATTAAAGGAAAAAAAAAAGTGAAACCAGAAAGAAAAAAAATGAGTGAAAAGCTTCTGAATAATATAATTAATGTAATAAAATAAAATATATGTTAATATTATAATTCAAAAATAATAAAACATTCCTATATGAAAAAGCCAAACAGGGTCCGTACATGTTAAAGAAATGTTTAAAAAAAATACACATAAAAAAAACAGAAATAGTTTGATATTCTTTTTGTAAAAGCATTGTAGTTTGACCAATGGTTAAAAGAATTGTCTAATACATAATATTAAGATTGATTGGTATTTTTTCAAGTTAAAGAGTTGAATATACCATTTACCTTCAATATTTGGAAGAAAACTTAAGTACAAATGCTTCTTTTGTTTTACATATATATTGTTTATTAAAACTTAAAAATAATCTCGTATTTTTTTATTTTTCTATTTCCAGTAGTTTTTTTTCTTTTCATTCTCTTTCCTAATTAATGATAATGTTAGAAGAGATGAACGCAATTTTTTTAGCATTTTGCTATGAAGAGACTAATTTGAAAAAACAACATTTTAAGGTTTCAGGTCATAAAAGATTTTATTCATTTGTCAAGTTAAACCAAGTGTTAGTTTATTAATTGCACTAATTTAATACATATTCTCCAATTTAATAAATGTTCAAGTCTACTTAAAGGGGAAAAAAACTAATTAAAATAAGTCACTTCTCATGAATACACATGATTTATTTCCTACACTCTATTAAATGATTTCCTAATCACAACACTCCATAAACATATCTCAAAACCAATTTTGAATAAACATAATCAATTATAATGATTTTGTATAATCAGTTATGCTCAACAGTCGTACAATCATACTAATAATTTATTGATTTTTTTAATAATTTAATATATTTAAATTTTATTGGTGGTATGTTTTTTAATTTCAAACTTTTAAATGTAATTTTTAAAAATTTTAAATGTCTCTAATATAGTTTATATGTATATTGTTATAGTGAGGTGTTAAATTTTTCACGTTTCAAAACAATATTGATTGAAATCACTTCATGGTGATTCAAGACTAGATAAGAATTTATTTAACAAAAAAAAATAAACCACATATATACCTCCTAGTAATTTGGAATACCTACTTCTTTATTTTGAATGGTTGAATTGTTAATATGAGATGTGAGTTTTAGTATTTAGAGTTTTTCATGTTCTTTACTTTTTATATATAAGCTTTATTTTTTGGTTGTTGGACTATGTGTTAATATTATTTATGCACTTGGGTTAATTTTTTTTATAATGGAGTTATTTTTAGCCTAAATGACTAATAATTTTTATTTTTTTAAGAAATTTCTAATTTGATATTATTATTCATTTATTATTATTTTTCATAAATTTATGTGCGTTATATTAATTCTTAGTCATATTAATTGTTAGAGTGTATTCTTACAGATATTTTGTTATTGTTTTTCCATCACCTATCACCAATAACTATGACATTTGAACAACAAAACCATTTATATCTCCATCATGTTCTATGAAATCATGTTCTATGAAATGTAAATGATTTGTAGAATATATTTCTACGTTTTAATTGGATGAGGGCTTCGAAGTCACGTTTTGAAAGTGATTTTGTTGGAGAGAAAAAAAATAGTATTTTTTATTGAATTTAATCAAACGTGACTTTACTTTCAACGCCCATCTATCTATTACAATGACAAAAGGCAGTGTTATTCGTTTACACGTGTCTCACTACTAATAAATGCTCATATTGATGCACAAGGTTTACCTTAAATTTGATTCAACATACTGTGCCTACATGTTTCCTCTCAACATACCAAGTCAGTGTCATGAATTACATAATATATATTTCCTTCATTTTTATATTAATAACAGTCTTTTAAGATTCTCAAACTGATTTTAGTTTTAATATTTTAGTGCCTCTTTTTAATCCAAGTTATACGTACTAATTATTGTTAATTATACATAGAGGAATTATTAAAAAAAGTAGATTAAAAAACTTACATTATTGTTTCCAGAAAAAAAAAAAAATCAAAGAACAATTGTTTTAGAATAGAGGAAATAATTTATATTGGAAATTTTGATTGAGACTCACATATGTTATTGATAGACTATAATGTCAGGAAATATAGAGATCAATAAACTATTGGTTATGTTTAATAAAGAGATAATAAGATTTTTTTAAACTTAAAATATTGGTATTTTGACAAATAAATCTTTCTATAGAGTATATTATAATTTGAAAAAAGAATTAACATTATATGCGTATAAGAAACTATATAGGTTAGATGAAAAAACGACTATATCTTACTAGATTTAAGCTTTGGTGTTGATAAAATGTAACACCCTTAATAGAAAACTTAATACATAACCCTTAATAGAAAACTTAATACATAAAGTATTATGTACAAGTATTCAAATAAAGGTTTATAACTCTAATTTTCTTTTAAAAATAACACATATACATCCTGAAAGTTAAAATAAAACATAAATACTATTTATGTTTCCTTTTAGGTTTAGATTCTAAACCTACGTATACACATAATCATGTATGAAATATAATTACAACAAATTTTTATTGTGAAAGAAAAAGTTAAAATAATAATTGATCTATAACATGGATTTACATGACACTTAATAAGGAATATTTGTTACTGATTTAAAAGATTTCTATTAGGTATATCTTATCAAAACTATCACCCAATGTTAGAAATTTCACATCCATTAGAGATAAGATATTTCAATAGTATATAAGTAGGTGTAAATCTCACTTTACAAGTCAGTTTTGTAATGTTAAGATAGGTTTAAACTCCGTTTCTTAAGTTAGTATCAAAGTCATTTCAGAGCCTATCCTAGCAAGGCCATTGGGCCTATCGGGGTACCTATTATCAGGCCACTCTTAAATATATAGTCCTGTGCACCAGTTGAGCAGTTTCGACTTAAGGGATGTGCGTTGAATATCTCACATCAACTAGAGATAAGACACTTCAATAATATATAAGCATATGTAAATCTCATGTTACAAATCGGTTTTGCAAGATTGAGTTAGACTTAAATTCCACTTCTTAAGACCCAACCCATTTTAAGCATATAAGGTCTAAAAATCTTGACTATAGGTTAAAGTATATTTAATGCAATCGATAGTCATACATTTACAAATGTTTCGGGCATGCAAGAAATCTCCATTAATTTTTCACTACCTAATGTCTCAATCTACATTATTTAGATTATCAACAAAATGATAATATCTAATTTATTGTAGGTCCTTGAACCAAAATATATATTCATTCAAACAAAGATTCACATGTCATCCCTAATTTATAACCTTAACTGAACTTAATTTCAAATGTTCATCGTATCATACACGTTCCAATAACAATTAAATCAATATAACATCATTTAAAGTCAAAATATCACTTCATTCTATGAAAAACTAAGTTAAATAGTAAAAGTAATATCATAAAATTTTATTTGAGAAACGTAGTCTTGCTTGAGCGAAATGCATAATAAACAAGTTCGTTTTAAAAATAAAAAACATTTATAAAATGTTTTTTGAAATTATACAAAATAAAAAAATATAATGATGTTATTGTGTTTGGTTTTGTTGATGTTTCAAATGGTATTAAACTGGGCATCTAATATACAAGGTGGTGATCATAGATGTATTATTGGAAAAGGAAATGATAACTTGTCAACTCTATTTACCTCCTTTTAAGAAAAAAAAAAAAAAAAACTACAACTAATATAAATAAAGAATGATTACATTATATATGCATGTCAAATTGGCATGTGGCACATAATAAACAATGAAAATTAAATTATTTTTAATGAGTATAGAGATGAGATCCCTTGTTCAAAATGGACAAAAGCATAAAAAGATAAGTATGTTTAAAACTCAAAAGTTAGATTTTTGTATTAGATATGTCTTACAATGAAAAAAAAAATTTAAATATGATAATTGTTTTAGCTTAATTTTAAATATGATAATTGTTTTAGCCTAAGCATACATACAAGAGATTTATCAAGATAGACACTTTTTAATAAAATATAGGTGTATTAGTACGAGTTGTTTAAAATGTAACTTGATGAAATTATGTTAGAGATATTGTTAAGTATGTCGATATTAGGATTATGAAAGTAACATTAGAGAGAAATATTTTAGATGTGAATGAAGACCTTATCAAGATCAAGATTCAAATGTTAATTAGAACAAAATAATTTTTTTGTTTAAGGATAAAAGAAAATTACGTGAGAGTTCTTCCATAATTTTGAGTCATGATGAAAAATTGTGATATATTAACTCTTAAATCATGAGTGGTTGATGCAAATCAAAAACATCATATATTAAAAAAACGTTTAATTAGATTGTATATTACTTATCTTAGATTATTGTTTGTCTTAAATATCTTTATAATTTAATGATTTATCTTAAATATCTTTACAATTTTGTGTTATTTCTATAAATTTTTCTTTTTCTTTCGTTCTATATATAAAAACCTTGTGTAACTCTTTGAATATACAATGTATATTGTATTGTAAGGTACTATCTATATATAGATTTTTTTTTATTACAATTCAACTGTTTTATTTTTATTTATTATTGATCTTGTATTTTTTCATTTTAGTTTAACTAACCTAAAGTTGTTATATATAATTTTTCCTCTCTTTCTTCCGTTATAACTTTTTTTTCTTATCTTTTCACCTATATTTTCTCTAGACTCTCTTCTCTTTATTTTTTATTTATATTTTTCTATCAATTTCATTATTCTCTCTTACTTTTGTTTCACCTCTCCCTTCTACTCAATAGCAATGTAAAATTTGTTAATATTAGTAATTTTTAATAATCAAACATCATTTAATTTATTAATGACCAAATATTTTAAAAATTAACTAATCTCTATTTTCATATAATGCACTATTAAAATTTATTTTTAAAATATACCAAGAAGCAAAATTTTCACATAGTAGAAATTAATTAAATAATCCCATCCAAGCTAATAATTTAAAATAGAAAAAATAAGTGAGTCAATTCAGCAAAACAAAACAAATTTCGAAGAAAAAGTCATTAGAATTGAAATTTCAAATACTCCAACATTTAAAACCCCTCATCTAACCAAATCATAGAACTGATTTCTCAGCCAAATCTAATAAATTGTGAGCAGTGTCCTTGAAAATGATTTAAAGAATTTGATATAGAGGGTCCCAAGAAATAAGTCTACTTTAATGGAGATAAGTGAAGGCAAAAATGATAGGAAAAATTGTGAAACATTTTTGAAAGAAAGGGAAAACATAAGAAAATAATATATAAGCATATGTAAATCTCATGTTACAAATCGGTTTTGCAAGATTGAGTTAGACTTAAATTCCACTTCTTAAGACCCAACCCATTTTAAGCATATAAGGTCTAAAAATCTTGACTATAGGTTAAAGTATATTTAATGCAATCGATAGTCATACATTTACAAATGTTTCGGGCATGCAAGAAATCTCCATTAATTTTTCACTACCTAATGTCTCAATCTACATTATTTAGATTATCAACAAAATGATAATATCTAATTTATTGTAGGTCCTTGAACCAAAATATATATTCATTCAAACAAAGATTCACATGTCATCCCTAATTTATAACCTTAACTGAACTTAATTTCAAATGTTCATCGTATCATACACGTTCCAATAACAATTAAATCAATATAACATCATTTAAAGTCAAAATATCACTTCATTCTATGAAAAACTAAGTTAAATAGTAAAAGTAATATCATAAAATTTTATTTGAGAAACGTAGTCTTGCTTGAGCGAAATGCATAATAAACAAGTTCGTTTTAAAAATAAAAAACATTTATAAAATGTTTTTTGAAATTATACAAAATAAAAAAATATAATGATGTTATTGTGTTTGGTTTTGTTGATGTTTCAAATGGTATTAAACTGGGCATCTAATATACAAGGTGGTGATCATAGATGTATTATTGGAAAAGGAAATGATAACTTGTCAACTCTATTTACCTCCTTTTAAGAAAAAAAAAAAAAAAAACTACAACTAATATAAATAAAGAATGATTACATTATATATGCATGTCAAATTGGCATGTGGCACATAATAAACAATGAAAATTAAATTATTTTTAATGAGTATAGAGATGAGATCCCTTGTTCAAAATGGACAAAAGCATAAAAAGATAAGTATGTTTAAAACTCAAAAGTTAGATTTTTGTATTAGATATGTCTTACAATGAAAAAAAAAATTTAAATATGATAATTGTTTTAGCTTAATTTTAAATATGATAATTGTTTTAGCCTAAGCATACATACAAGAGATTTATCAAGATAGACACTTTTTAATAAAATATAGGTGTATTAGTACGAGTTGTTTAAAATGTAACTTGATGAAATTATGTTAGAGATATTGTTAAGTATGTCGATATTAGGATTATGAAAGTAACATTAGAGAGAAATATTTTAGATGTGAATGAAGACCTTATCAAGATCAAGATTCAAATGTTAATTAGAACAAAATAATTTTTTTGTTTAAGGATAAAAGAAAATTACGTGAGAGTTCTTCCATAATTTTGAGTCATGATGAAAAATTGTGATATATTAACTCTTAAATCATGAGTGGTTGATGCAAATCAAAAACATCATATATTAAAAAAACGTTTAATTAGATTGTATATTACTTATCTTAGATTATTGTTTGTCTTAAATATCTTTATAATTTAATGATTTATCTTAAATATCTTTACAATTTTGTGTTATTTCTATAAATTTTTCTTTTTCTTTCGTTCTATATATAAAAACCTTGTGTAACTCTTTGAATATACAATGTATATTGTATTGTAAGGTACTATCTATATATAGATTTTTTTTTATTACAATTCAACTGTTTTATTTTTATTTATTATTGATCTTGTATTTTTTCATTTTAGTTTAACTAACCTAAAGTTGTTATATATAATTTTTCCTCTCTTTCTTCCGTTATAACTTTTTTTTCTTATCTTTTCACCTATATTTTCTCTAGACTCTCTTCTCTTTATTTTTTATTTATATTTTTCTATCAATTTCATTATTCTCTCTTACTTTTGTTTCACCTCTCCCTTCTACTCAATAGCAATGTAAAATTTGTTAATATTAGTAATTTTTAATAATCAAACATCATTTAATTTATTAATGACCAAATATTTTAAAAATTAACTAATCTCTATTTTCATATAATGCACTATTAAAATTTATTTTTAAAATATACCAAGAAGCAAAATTTTCACATAGTAGAAATTAATTAAATAATCCCATCCAAGCTAATAATTTAAAATAGAAAAAATAAGTGAGTCAATTCAGCAAAACAAAACAAATTTCGAAGAAAAAGTCATTAGAATTGAAATTTCAAATACTCCAACATTTAAAACCCCTCATCTAACCAAATCATAGAACTGATTTCTCAGCCAAATCTAATAAATTGTGAGCAGTGTCCTTGAAAATGATTTAAAGAATTTGATATAGAGGGTCCCAAGAAATAAGTCTACTTTAATGGAGATAAGTGAAGGCAAAAATGATAGGAAAAATTGTGAAACATTTTTGAAAGAAAGGGAAAACATAAGAAAATAAATTTGAAGGCCCTCCATCTCCCTCTTGCCCCTTGCTCATGGCAACCTAACATGTATTGTTTGGATCAGTGTTGAAGTCCTCATTCGATTCTATATCTTAGGTCAGCCCGGACCCAATAAACGTGTGGTGTGTATTCATATCTTTCCCCCTAGAAAAAACATAAACTTTTCTTTTCACATCCAAAATTTTCCCCTCCAGATATATTTTTTCTCAGACTTAGACCAAAATTTTTTCATTTACTAAATACTCAATTTAAAAATGATTTATTACACGTGAAAGTGAAAATATCTATTCCTATGTTTGTTAGAAAAATAATAAAAATGTATTCCAAATATGATTTGTGTTCTTAGGAGAGATGGTTGGTTTTGTTAGAAAGGTGATAAAAATGTATTCCAAATATGATTTGTGTTTTTAAGAGAGACGGTTGGTTTTAGCAACAATAATGTCTTATAGAATTGTTCCTTGATTGCTCTTTACGCTCGCTCCTTTCTTGTTGTTTAAGTATTTCAAATTTTACTGTTTCGAAAAGGAGTCGTACAAGCACTCAGACACTCAAGTTAGAATTAGATAAAAAATACAAATAATTTAGATCAGAGTTTAGAAGTCATTTGTTTCAAAAGAAAGTCACTCAATTTTTATTTGTTTGGTGGTGGAGTAATTTAAAATTCAAATAGTGGTAACATAAATATCCATTACAAGAAAAAAATTACTTAAAGATTTATTATTATTCATATTGATATTCGTACCATACTAAAATCATAGTCTTTCCATGGGAAGCGAGATTCCTTATCAAAATTTATTTTGTAAGCACTGTGTTTACCTAAATGATATTGGTAGAACTTACGAAAATGAAAGGGAAATCTAGATGCTAGGGCTGGTCGTTTACGTGACTGACCGGCAAAAGCAGCTAAGGCATTTCGTACTTCAGTCCACCCTTCACAGGTCAAAGAACTGTCGTATTTTTATTGGCTGATCACTATATTTATATCTAATCAAATTTTTATTAAATGATTTCAAAAAATAAAATAAAGTAAAGAAAGTATTATGTTATCAAAATTTTAATATAAAAAATATAAGTTTTCCTTTCTTAACAAATAATACAAAATAAATTATAATAATACAAATTTTAAGGTAAAATATCAAATAAACTAAGAATAATTTAATAATTTAAAATGAAGTAAGATATTAAGACCGAATAAAAAGAATATGTACATGTGCATTGCTATACTCAATTTAAACCATGTCAGATATTAGCTATTTGATTAATTCAGATATTTTCGGTTTAAATAAAATTATATTCATAGTATAAGTTTATTTGTGATCCACTCCTATAATAACATATTCTATTAGTTCTTAAAATCAAGTTTTTATGTTATTAGTTAAACTTTGTCAAGTATTATAAAGTCAATCGAGTGGGTTTTGATAAATATGTAGTACGACAAAAAAAACTACAATATTAGGAAAAAAAAAAAAGTGAAAATGACACGACACAAACGACTTTCTTTATTTTCAGTTAATTTTAACTTAATAGTGCAACACATGTTTTAAAAAATTGTGTCATTAATATTTATTTCGTAATTAATGTAATGTAAATAAACAATTATACACTAAAATAAAATATAATTTAAGTTAAACTTGAAGATGATATAATAATAAATTTTAAAATCTTAAATTAATAATTTTTACTGCCGTATATTACGTGTTAATAGGAAAGACAAATAAGTATAAAAAAAATAATTATGAAAATAATATATAAATGATTTAATTGAATAAGTCAAATAAGAGAAAGAATAAAAAAAAATTATAATGGAAAAAAAAAGTTTTTACATGAACCGAAATTAAAGAATAAAAAATATTGTAAAATAAGTTTTTTAGATTACCATCACAGTAAACAAATGTTTTAATAATTTAAAATGTATACGAGTGTCTCCATATAAACATGAATATGGAAATAAAAATAAAGATAGGGATGGATATAAGGTTGAAGATCAAAATCCTAAATCCTATAAAATTTAAATTCATCTTATCTCTATACTTAATTTATAGAATTGAATATTATCCACACTTATATTCTCGTTCATTCAATTCTTAAATTATCTAACGAGCAACAAGTGTTTTAATAATTTAAAATAAACATAAATGTGTCAGTATATAAATAAATATAAAAATAAGAATAATGAAGACTAAATGTAGATATTCCTCTCTATATGTAATTTAAAAGAATTGAACATTATCTATATTATTATTATAAAAAATTTATCAAAATCATGATAAATTTTAACACTGTCAATTTATTTACACACTCACATTAAATTAAATAAAAAATGTAAACTAAGAATAATTTATGCAAAAATTTTTAACTTAATTTATGTGAAATTTAAATATTTCTTTTATAAAATAATTTCTCAAACAATTATTTTAATAAAAATATAATTTTGAAAATATCTAAAATAATTATGAAATCTATGCATTCTTTAAGTTAACATTTGTGTTCTTTAGTAAAATACATTAATCCAACACGTAGATCATAAAACATATGTTAGTATCGATGATGTCAGAATTAGCAAACAAACTCTTTTAAAAATAAAATAAACTAGAATATAGAAAAGAAGGAGAAGAAATAAAATAAAAGAAGGTAAAAAATGATGTGACTTTTGGAGAAGAAAAAGACTCTATTTATAGGAAAAAAATGAGGCTTGAAGCTCTTATGCAAAACAAATGAAAAGTTGAACTGTTTTGAGAACATAGCAAATTTGAGCATAAGGTGACCAAAGAATAAGTAATTTTCCTTTTAAAGCACAAGGGCATGGTTGCGGATCATGGTTGCGGATCTAGTGGGGAAAATTAATGTTTGCTTCACATATATGAAACTTTGCATCTAAAACTATGTGAGCCACCTTCTAACAAATAGGAACCAAATCTAGACTTCCACATGATGTGAATCAAAACCGTGCATTGGACTTGAGGTGGAGGCAGAGATTGGCGTCACACTTGGAGAGATTGTTAAATTTTTTTTGCAATATCTTACAACAATCTCCACATATAAGATGATGCATCAAAACTGATATAACAAGTTATATGACCAATCCTAGATTGATAAACTTAATACATAATATAGTTAGTATAACAAGTTATATGAACAAAAACATTTTGTATGTCTTACTAGTTTATCAATCACAATACATCTCACAATTCTCATATCTATCGTTGTGTTATGTTTATTAAGTCATGCGTGTGTTCATGAGTGCTTTAGATATCTAATCCACAACTTGGTCTACCAAATAGAGGAGTCCTATTTCACCAACTACTTATCTAAAACTTCTACATTAAGAAATAATAATATTAAATTCTATATTAAGAAATAATGTGTTTGAAAAGAAAAATGATACATACCCAAAAAGTGATGATAAGTATGAAAACATTGTTGTTTAAGAACATTTTCTAAAAGCTAATGGTTCTTCACGTTGAGGATGCATTTTTAAACTTGTTCTTAAATTAAAAATGTGTTTGAAAAGAAAAATGATACATACCCAAAAAGTGATGATAAGTATGAAAACATTGTTGTTTAAGAACATTTTCTAAAAGCTAATGGTTCTTCACGTTGAGGATGCATTTTTAAACTTGTTCTTAAATTAAAAATGTGTTTGAAAAGAAAAATGATACATACCCAAAAAGTGATGACAAGTATGAAAACATCAATATATTTCTTAACCATAATACCGAATTATTCATAATAAAAAAGAATGATTGATGAATTCATTGAACTTATTACACATATTTTTCTTTTAATATAAATTATTCTGTATATTCAAAACAATATCATCAACTTTAGTCTAATTATTTTATATTTCTAATTTCCTTATAGCATTACGTCCGCTAGAAGAAAAAAAAGCTAATCCCACTTAAATGAACTAGAGAAACAAAGACAGTAGTTTACATAAAAACTATTTTATATATTTACATTTTCAGAAGTAAGTTTTTTTTTTTTTTCAATTTTATGAAAATTTAAAAACCTTGTTGGTTTAAATTTCTACTTATTATTTTAATTTGTTGTAAAACATTGCAGTCTTTTCTTATCCACCATCGTTATCTTATCTGTGACTTTAAGATCACAAACACCGACAAAAACCTCTTCGACAAAGCATAGAATGAGACCAAATGGTTTCATATTTCAAACATTAAGATGTATTGAGGACTACTTAAACACTAGTTTTAACATTATAGATGTGGAAGGAGTTACAAGATGTAACAATGGTTGCTATAAATTTAGTTTTTCATTAGAAACGTTTTCAAAGTAAACGTTTGTTTCTATCCTTGAGTTAGACATATATTGAGCTTCATTTTCTGTCTAGAAAGAAAGAAGCAGAAAGCATTGAAATAAAAACAATTTAAAGAGTGGAATTTGGTGGCAATTTAACACAACACACCACACCACATTCAATTAACTGTGTCTTCCTTAGTATAAACAGTTCCAGCCGAAGTTGAACATGCCAACTAGGGTTACGTACACGTCATTGCTTCACATGGTTATGTTCTTGGGAGACAAATATCACACTGTTATACATGTGCATATTCGAATCATTTTATTGTCTCGTTGCAGTTATATTTCACTATTATCATTCATATTGAAGTTCAAGTTATTTTGAATATCTTCATCCTTTTTTTTTTCACATTTTAAAATATGGATTGTTAATTTCAAACATAGCAAATGTGCTACAAATAATTCGTGAAACATGGTTTAACATGCTGTCCATTCTGCCAAATGTAATAATATCAAAAGTTTATGGAAGAAAGGTGACTTTTTAGAGGATCCAAAATATATATATAACCTTTTTATAAGCTGGAAATGTTATTCTTAATCATGGAAGAAAAAAGAAAACAAGCACATCCTTTAAGAAATAAAAGATAGGAAGAAAATACACTCTCAAGTATAAGAGAATGAATACTTTATTTTCATATTCGGATTGATATTTCTTTCCACTGAAGTGGCTTCAATCGCTGGCTTAGTCTTACGTAAAAGGTAGTCTTAGTAGATGTATACGAGATGTGAGCTTTCAGAGCTAACATCTACTACAGTAAGAGTTTGTTAGTTTTGTAGATACATCCAGATGAGGATAGACAAGTAGATGCAGAAGATGTAGCAGTTTTGGCTCAAAAATAACGAGAGAGAGTCATCCGGGCAGGCGATCTACTTCGATACCTAGCATTTGAGCATCTTGTGGTGAGTCTCTGCGTAGTCCACATTTGTGTATCCCAGAAAATGTTCATATGAGGGGACTAGTACTTTAAGTATAATACCTTTTTTTATTTTGTATTTTAATAAAGGTTTTAGTTGATTTACTTGTTTTGATTAATATAATATTGATTCCTAAATAGTTGTGAGAATTGTACTACATGCTACTTTACGTAGAAGACTCTCAATTTGATGCATCTATTGCCTTTTATAGGCTTTACAAATCAATAAAATACTCAAAGCTTTCATTGCTGCCATTACTAAAAATTAAAGTTGATGAATATTTTATTTTTTTTCAAATTATTGTTTAGATACATGGATCTTTTCGCAGGTTTTTCCATAACAGATATGAATCCTAAAAGAAATAATCTAATTCATAAATAAACTAGAGACTTATCGAATTATGTTAAAAAGCAGACTTATATATCATTGAGGTTTGATTTCAAAAATGTGTATCCAAGAAAGAAAAAGAAGTGTGAAGTTGATAATTGTCCAAAGTAGATCACTATTTCTTTGGTGGCTAAATGGTCCAAGTCATGTGTTCACACAATATTCAGACGTCATCAAACAAGTCTGCTGACACCACAATTTCTTCTTATTAGGGAGCTCTTTTCTACTAACCCTAGACAAGTTTTTGCTTCTATGCTTTCCTTATTTTGCTAAATTGAATATTTATTTCCTGCACTAATTTTCTTTTTCACTTTCTCTCTTTTTACATGAAAAAGAAAATAATGTTTCCATTCCCATTTAAAAAGTGCTTACGTATAAGTTTCTGATGTTAGTGATATCATACTTTTTTTTTCATGAAGACTAAAATAAAAATATGCTGTGCATAACAATAACAATACCGAAATAAAGTTGGGATTGATTTCGTTTTTTAATATTAATCTCATGCCAAAATAATACTGGTTTGTTTGGTATGCAAAAGAAACTATGATTTGGATAATCACTTATTCGATAGAGATAAAAGCCATGGAATGGAAAATAAAGCGATGAACATAATTTCATATCTATCAAAAAATAAATAATTTCACAGGATTCCAATTATCAAAACTAAACCATTTGATTTAGTCTCTCTTTATGAAAATAAGTTCCCTTATCAAATGAGGAACTAACAAATTTAGCGACTAAAAATAAAGAATTAAAACTATATTCAAGACAACTATTTCAAAAATTAATAATTTTTATATGAAAATTTATAACTGAATGATAGCATATATATATATATATATATATATATATATATATATATATATATATATATATTGTTAATATATTTTAGTTATTTTTTTCACAAATTATATCAATACAATCTTTAGCCATTTAGTTAAGAAACACAAACACCTGCACTCATATTAATCAAGCTTAAGTAATTACAAATACCAAAAATTGAAAATTACTAATTTTTTTGACAGAAAAAAATTGTATGTATGCAACAATATTTATAAAAGGTTTGTCCAAATTCGTTTACAATTAGATAAACTAGAGAAACTATTTATACTTAAACTCTATGTACCCAAGTTATCCCTATATTTGTTTGGCCAATAATAGAATTTCCTCTAGTGAAAAATAAGCTATTTTGAGTTCAGCAGCACTTTCCAAACATTGTCTATATTAATTAAGTAAACATACAAGTTACTAACAGTGTTTTAGGTCTAAGTTACAACTGTTTTCTAATTTTTCGTATTAAAAATAAAAAATGGTGTTTTTTAATAGAATATAAAAAATGTATCTGTGCCCTGGACTCATTTATGGTCCCAGGCCCAACAACCAAAGGACAGGTGGCACTATAACCAGAGACTTGGGTCTATTTATGCTGATTGCGTAATAATAAGCATTATTCTGATTATTTTTGTACCTTTCTCTATCACACGTAAGAAAATACGATAAATAATAATAATATTAACTATATAAATATATGGTTCGGTTCTTCTGATTATTGATGCAGCGAAATAGACTCATTAACTTCATATCACCAGAAAAAATGATTCAACTTTAAATTTTGGTTGCGAGATATAATAATAGTAATAATATAAGAAAATCGTATCCAATCTTTATTATTTCATTAAATTTTTAAACTTCTGATAAATTCCCTTCTATCTACCTATGTTTAGATTAAGAATACAAAAATAAATAGGAAAAAAAAACTAAAAGTAACCTTTAATTGCAACATGGAGTGAGTAGTCTCTTTTTAGGTTTTCCATTTTCTCATGGAAGCAAAGTTCCTTCTTCTTACTAATATAATTAAACTTAAATTTATAAAAAAAAATAATAAACATATAATTTTTTATCAAAATAATTTTACCCACAAAATATCTTATTCTTATCCACGTTATAATTCATTTAAGAGTAAATTTAAATGAAATAATTAATATTTTATTGAAAACAAATAAATACGAGTTAATTAAAATTAAATCAAAATGAAATTTGACCCTAAATATAAATTTAACTCGTAATAACCCATTCTAGTTGTTTTCTTTATAAATCTCTTCATAAGATTTATCATAAGAACAAAATTAATAGTTTAACTCTTTTGTCTTTGTGTATTGTTTTAATTTTTAAGAATGAAGATGAAATGAATTGGTTCGTATTAATGCCTTAAATGCTGACCAAATTATTTGAAAAATTTGGATATTTCTAAATTTGGATATTGCTACGAAACAGCAATTGCAAGAGTCCAGAGAGGAGACAGTCACGTGAGTAACCCACTGATCCTGTCACGTGATTAATTGAACCCTGAAGCTCTTCCCCTGCTCCTTCTCTCCCTATATATATATATATATAAGTCCCAACCCAACATAAACAAACCAACACATAAAACCACAGCACACAAAAGGAGAAACAAACACATATCTATTATTATTATTATTATTATTATTATTATTACACACCAGCTTCAGCCAAACCACACCATCACCATATTCTCTTCCCTTTCTCTCTCAACCTTAATCATGGAGAATATTGAGAATATTGGTGAAGAGTACAAGCATTATTGGGAGACCACCATGTTCCTCCAGACCCAAGAGCTTGACAGGTATTAATTAATAACAGTAATACTAATGAGTCACCAATGATTAATTGATTAATTTCAAATTCTATATGTTGTGTGATGAATTGAGCTAACATAAGGTTTTTGGTGACTAGTTGGGGGTTGGATGAGGCTTTATCAGGGTACTACGATTCAAGTTCCCCTGATGGTGCTGCTTCATCTGCAGCATCTAAGAACATTGTTTCCGAGAGGAACAGAAGGAAGAAGCTTAATGAAAGGCTTTTCGCGCTTAGATCGGTGGTTCCTAATATCAGCAAGGTAAGCTTTGCTTAATTCATTAACTAATTAATAGACGCCAATGGGGAAGAAGAAAGTGAAGAAAGAGTACTCTACACTGTTTCTGAAGCCTCATCGTCCTTATGTTTCCCTTAGTTAGGAAAGGAATTTCAGTGTTTTCTTTCAATTATATATGTTTAATTCTCTCAATGCTAATTTGGCTGATGAAGAAAATAGCTTATTTGGTGTGCGCAATCATAATTGGGAGTGTTGAGTATAAAGAAAAGAGAGAAGAAAAAGGCATGCTTCATGTTTGTGAATTTGTGTCTGTTGTAGAATGATGAGTGGCGTTTGTGTGTTGCAGATGGATAAGGCTTCAATTATTAAGGATGCTATTGACTACATCCAGTATTTGCACGAGCAAGAGAAGATAATCCAAGCTGAGATAATGGATCTTGAATCTGGGATGCCGAAGAAGAGTAGTTCAAGCTATGACTTTGAGCAGGAACAGCTTCCTGTGGTGCTGAGGTCCAAGAAGAAGAGAACTGAGCAGATATACGATTCAGTCGGTTCAAGAAACTCCCCAATTGAAGTCCTTGATGTGAACCCCCTTCTCTCTCTCTCTTGTATTATTGATAGTATAAAAATGATGTGGGGTAGTGGTAATTTGTTGTATGAAGATGATGTGGGGCGTTGTGCGTTTTTTGTTGTTATTCGTTTGAATTTTTAATTGATTTTGATGTGGTGGATGCAGCTGAGCGTTACCTACATGGGGGAGAAAACTGCTGTGGTGAGTTTGACATGCAGCAAAAGGACAGACACAATGGTGAAACTGTGCGAGGTGTTCGAATCTTTGAAGCTCAAGATCATCACTGCTAACATCACTTCGTTTTCAGGGAGGCTTCTCAAAACAGTCTTCGTCGAGGTGAGTCTTCTTAGCTCCTTTCCTTCATCACATGACATCACTTTTCCCTTCACAACTACTCCTCTCTTATACTATAATATTCACTTTCTTTATTCCCATTAAATTACTTCTGCTAAATTGGTAGGTGTGTGAGATCCCAATTCCCTTTTCTAACTACTAATCATGAATGAGGACAACCTTGTAGTAAATGTAGTGTGTTGCATATCATATAATAGTACAAAAATAAAAAAAGTTACCACCAGAATTTGGGCCTACCTGGTAGGGAAGCACCAGACCACTTTAGCAAAAGTGGAAATGTGGAACACCCATTAGGAACAGTATTAGTCTTTTGAGGGCAATCATGAGAGCTTTAACCAGAATTTCTGAGTAAAGTCCGGTCAAGACTCTAGACTTGTAATTTTCATCATAATAAAAAATATTGCTCAATAGTTACCGGGTAATTAGATCAAATGGAAGAAAAGATTACGTGATTCTCACTACTTCAAAAATTCTTAAATGTTATGGCCTTCCCTTTATGAATATTGTAAACTAAACTCCCAACAAAAAGATTCTGCTTCCTTTTCTGGATGCTTCATTTTCTTTTGTATCATCTCAAACGTGGTGGATAAGAAATATATATATATATATATATATATATATATATATATATATATATATATATATATATATAAAAGGAAAAATCAAAGCCAGCTATTTTCTTTAACAAGAAAAATTTAGATACGTCAATACCAAACAACATTTATAGAGTCTTAATATTTTGTCATCATTGCGATCTTGAATATTTATAAAAGACAAAATTTAAGCGGAGGGCGATACTTATTTAAAGTGTGTGTTTTTTAATTACCATGAAGTCAAGTTGACCAGGGTGTGTTTCAAATATGTAAAACCTATTTTATTTTAATAAATAATTCACTTATGATTGATTACAAGTACGGTTATATTTTCTGTTGATAAATTTGTTCAAAAAGTAACTTCATTTGATCGTAAAAGAACAGCTTTTACATAATAACAAAGAATGCGTACGAAATGAAAAATATTTAAAAAATTTGGGTTTCGGGAATTTTTTTTTTTTTTTTTTATTAAACTTCAATGGATAACTTCAGCATCTAGTCTATTTTAAAATAACGAATTTTGTATTAAAGAAAATTAAAGTGAATTTGTCACTATATTATTATCTGATTAACATATTACATATTCATGAAATGATTTTCATGAATACAAAAATATATGATAATGACATCGATGCATTTGAGAAACATTCTAGATTCGATTTTTATGTGTCGTGCGTTTACAAATTACCTAACAAGTAAAAATTACTTAACTAATTAGCTGAGTTACTAGCTTTCTCTTAGTTAATTGTGATTTGTGAAAATCAAATCAATAATATTTCTCAATAGCATTACATCATTATCAAATTTGGTCCGTTGTCAGGAACACAAATGTAGTTGCTTGTCATATGTCAATTAGTATTATTTATGATTTTTTTATTGTTTAATTCTTGTTATAAATTAAGTTAAATAGTTAGATAATCTAGTTAGTTGGTAAGATATCTAACGAATTAGTTCAGTTATTACTTAGTCAACCAAATTGATTAGTTATCTCCTAACTAGCTAAGTGAATTACAGATTACTTAATTGAATAATCTTAAATATTTCGAACATGAAAATAAAAGAAAATCTAATAGCTGATACTACAGTAAACTTGACACTATTATTAAAAAAATAACTTAAAACGTAATCAAATTTTAAAAAACTCAAAAGATTAACTTATAAAATAAGATTTTAGCTCACTCATATGGTATATAATATAATATGAGAAAATCTCCAACAAAATCCAATATAATAGATCATTTAGAAGAACATAATAAATGATACACGATAAAGCTGTTCTTCATTTCAGAAAAAAAAAAAAAAATACTATAGTGAACTCCTGGGAAGATTTTTGTTATCTTCTTTCCTATTTTAGTCGTACCAAACTCGTTCCGTTTTGTTCTTTCCTTTTGTGTGTCGCTTTCATGTACTCCAAACGTAATCCAATTCACTATTAGGTAATTGCAAGAACATATTTGTAAAATAAAAGCGAAGACCGAATTTTGAAAACGTGTTTCTGGTTCTTGTGCTTGTGAAAAAGGCTTGGTGAATCGGCGTGACTCTGACCCAAGTGGTGCTGTTTTTCAATCGCGCACGTTCTTGTTGTTTTTCTTCTTCTCGTCATTCCTTTGTTAGAAACAATAACATCATCAAGAACAAGAACTCTTACATCCTACGATATAACGAACCTTCCTCGGCACTCACTACGTCCTCATCAAAAGTCCTACACACAGTGTTGTAGGCTTCTACCCCAACTTCTGTGTTCACTCTTACTCAGACCATTCCCTTTTGACCCAACGCAAAACCCCTTGTCGTTTAGCCCCTTTCCAATTCTAACTATTACCTCGTTACAAAACCTACACATCAGACACCGTACACGTGTCGTTTATGTGAGGACCACTGTTTCACTGCTTACGGGTTTTCCTATTTTTTTGTCTTTTTGTTTTCACAGAAGAGGTTATTTTAATGTGTATCATTACGCTGATTAAGGAACCTTCTTATTTGCCAGACACATAAACGTGTTTTTATATTTAATTCAAAGTCAAACCAAAGCACGAGGAAAACGATAAGACAGCCATAAATTACAGTCTATGCAAATATTTAATGCCCACTTGCAAAAATAAAGGCTTGCTTGTTCCCTTGTGTTTCTTTATTTTCAGATATCACACGCCATTCTGAAGTTCAAGACTCTGTTTTTTTTTTTTTTTTTTTTTAAATTTTTTTT